>MDTB01003441.1_pt1 | contig 36062 bp, 33 predicted proteins | sample 811161 | NCBI WGS metagenome assembly MDTB01 (sample SAMN05326650, study PRJNA326480) | marine metagenome | isolation source: seawater | place: Mediterranean Sea | collected 2009 | reverse complement strand
TGTCGCCGCTTAACCGTCGTCGCTGGCGAAACTTTAAGGCCAATCGCCGGGGTTACATCTCGCTCTGGCTGTTTGCCGCGTTGTTTTTTCTGACGTTGTTTGCCGAGTTTCTGGCCAATGACAAACCCCTTATCGTGCTGCACGATGGTGGCATTTACGCGCCGGTGTTCGTCGCTTATCCCGAAACTGATTTCGGCGGCGATTTTGCGACAGAAGCCGATTATCGTGACCCCTTCGTGGCCGATTTAATCGAAGGCAATGGCGGCGCTATTATTTGGCCGCTTTTGCGCTACAGCTATGACACCATCAATCTCGACCTCACCCAACCGGCACCCGCACCGCCGAGCCGTGACAATTGGCTGGGGACGGATGATCAGGGACGCGATGTGCTAGCCCGCCTAATTTACGGGTTTCGAATTTCCGTTCTCTTTGGCTTGAGCCTGACGATCTTGTCGTCAATCATCGGCGTACTGGCGGGTGCCGTACAGGGGTATTTCGGCGGCTGGATCGACCTTGGCCTGCAGCGCTTCATCGAAATATGGACATCTGTCCCCTCGCTATATTTGCTGATTATCATCGCGGCAGTTATCGAGCCAGGGTTTTTTATTCTGCTCGGCATCTTATTGCTTTTTTCATGGGTATCGCTGGTCGGCGTCGTGCGTGCGGAATTTTTCCGCGCCCGCAATTTTGAATATGTCGAGGCGGCGCGCGCGCTTGGTGTCGGCACCCCGACGATAATGTTCCGCCATCTTTTGCCGAATGCGATGGTTGCCACGCTCACTTTCATGCCGTTTATTTTGAACGCCTCGATCACAACTCTCACATCGCTGGACTTTCTAGGTTTCGGCCTACCGCCGGGTTCGCCATCGCTGGGCGAATTACTGGCCCAAGGCAAAGCCAACTTGCAGGCCCCATGGCTGGGGCTGTCGGGCTTCTTCACCATTGCGCTTATGCTGTCTTTGCTCATTTTCATTGGCGAAGCAGTCCGCGATGCGTTTGACCCCAGAAAGACGCTGGCATGACACAACCATCCACCCCCCTGCTTCGGGTCGAAGACCTGCATGTCGGCTTTCGTAGCGACGGTAAGGAATCCACAGCAGTCGATCATGTGTCGTTCGACGTTGAAAGCGGTAAGACACTCGGCCTAGTCGGCGAAAGCGGGTCAGGGAAATCTGTTTCGGCCCTGTCGGTTTTAGGCCTCTTGCCATATCCGGCCGCGTTTCACCATAGCGGTGAGGTGTTTTTCGACGGCGCAAATATTATGGGGGCAGATACGAAATTGTTGCAGCGTTTGCGCGGCAACGATATTTCGATGATTTTTCAGGAACCAATGAGTTCGCTGAACCCGCTGCATGCAATTGAGAAACAAATTTCCGAAGTCATCCAGCTGCATCGGGGGCTGTCGCGTAAAGCGGCACGCGACGAAACCTGCGCCTTACTCTCGCGGGTTGGCATTCCAGATCCCGAAGCACGACTGACGGCCTTACCGCATGAATTATCCGGCGGTCAGCGCCAGCGCGTTATGATTGCCATGGCACTTGCCAACCGGCCACGGCTATTGATTGCCGACGAACCGACAACAGCGCTGGATGTAACCATTCAAAAACAGATTCTTGATCTGCTGCTGGATTTGCAGCGCGAAAACGGTATGGCAATTTTGCTGATCACGCATGATCTGGGCGTGGTGCGAAAAATGGCCGACCATATCTGTGTCATGCAGCAAGGCAAGATCGTCGAGAACGGCACAAGTGCGTCTATTTTTGACAAGCCAGCGCATGCCTACACAAAAAAACTAATCGCCGCCGAACCCACAGGTGCGCCGAAACCGCTGGCAGATAATCCAACGAATATTGTGGTTGGCGACAATATCAAGGTTTGGTTTCCTATCCGCAAAGGGTTGATGCAGCGCGGGCAGCAGCATGTGAAGGCTGTGAACGATATTTCACTGGCCGTAGGTCGCGGCGAAACGCTCGGCATTGTCGGTGAGAGCGGGTCGGGGAAAACGACACTGGGGCGCGCGATTATTGGCCTGCAAAAAGCCCAAGGTAGCATCCGCATTAATGGCACAGATATCACGGCGGCCACGCCAACCGCGCGGCGCGCCATGCGCAAGCATATGCAAATCGTGTTTCAAGACCCTTATGGCGCGCTAAGCCCACGCCTGCCGGTTTCAGACATTATCAGCGAGGGCTTGTCGATCCACGAACCTGACCTATCACCGACGGCCAGAGCTGATCGCGTGCGGGGTATTCTGGCGGATGTCGAGCTGGACCCGGATATCGCCAGCCGTTACCCTCACGAGTTTTCCGGCGGGCAACGCCAGCGCATCGCGATTGCCCGCGCTTTGGTGCTTAATCCAGAGTTCATAATTCTGGATGAGCCGACCAGCGCGCTGGACCGATCAGTGCAAGCCCAGATTATTGACTTATTGCGGCGTTTGCAGGCCGAGCGCGGCCTCACCTATTTGTTCATCAGTCATGATCTAAAAGTTGTGCGCGCACTCGCCCACCGGGTTCTGGTAATGCAGAATGGGGTTGCGGTGGAGTTAGGCGAAACCCAGCAGATTTTCCAGAGCCCGAACTCGCCCTATACTAAAGCCCTGATCGAGGCAGCTTTTGATTAAGATTAACGGCAACAAAAAAATAGCGGCGATTACACCAAGCGACGGATCTGACGAATGTCACCGGCCGCCTCACCAATGCGCGCGCTGGCTTGGGCAAAAGGTTCGCTGGCGACGCACATATGCGTGGCGTTAGCGTGCAGCAATGTGTCGGCATCGCGCAAAATGCCAACATGCCCTTTCCAAAAAACCAAATCGCCACGCCGGGCCAGGCCGCTAATTGGCACACCGAGCACGGCTTCCTGCATGTCGCTATCGCGCGGACACGCCTGCCCGCTCATCGACAGCGCAATTTGCACCAATGCCGAGCAGTCCAAACCAAGGCTTTCGCGTCCACCCCATAAATACGGGACGCCGAGAAAACGTTCGGCAACGCCAACAAAATCCGACACATGCGCATCTTGCGGACCGATATGGTCAGCAAAAATATAAGACCCATCAGCGAGGATGTCGAACACGCCCTCATTGCCCGTGACCCCGAGGCGCGCGCCCATCGACACGGCCATCAGGGGTCGCGATTTAATATCTGGATCGGTGTAGATGAAGCTGCGCAACGCGGTAACGCGATGGGTGGTAGTAATATCCGGTCCGAGATCATCGGCGAGCATATAGCCGACATAATCATCATGGCGCGCTTGGCCCCAGACCCATGCGCCGCGCTCTTCATAGACGCGAAATTTTTCACCCAGCAGCAATTGCGAATCCATCATCGCCCCTTGCGCGGGGGCGCGCCGCAGCGCCGTGACCGGTGCAACCACCGTACGGTCATGCCCACGCACATAGGTCGGTGCTTCTATTTCACCACGCAAATGCTCCGCAGCGATATCATCGCGCCACGGGTTTAGCCGCGGGTCGGGCTTTGTTCTGGCATTTGACGGGTCAGCCATAGGTGCGGCTCACATAGTGATAGATCGCACGTAGGCTTTGCGCTTCGCCGCCGACGGGCCGTCCGGCGCGTGGCTTCACATTCCACGCATACACATCGCAATGCATCCAGCTTTGCGTATTCTCAACGAATCGCGACAAAAACAGCGCCGCTGTGATTGACCCGGCCATGGGTGAATTTGAGATGTGATTGACATCGCTGATCTGGCTATCCAGCCAGCTATCATATCCAGCCCATAGGGGCAGACGCCACATCGGGTCGCTGCACGCCGAACCAGCCGCGGCAATATCGGCCGCCAAGGCGTCATCATGGGTGTAAAACGGTACAATTTCTGGTCCCATCGCTACCCGTGCGGCGCCAGTGAGCGTGGCAAAATCGATCATAAGGTCCGGCTTTTCAGCGTCGGCAAGGCTCAACATATCCGCTAACACAAGCCTGCCTTCAGCATCCGTATTTCCTATTTCGACGCTCAATCCCTTATGGCTTTGCAGCACATCGCCGGGCCGAAATGCACCAGGACCGATCGCATTTTCCACCGCGCCAACCAGCAAGCGGAGGCGCACCGGCAGGCCCGCCGACATAATTGCACCGGCCAGTGCCATGGCGATACCCGCGCCGCCCATGTCTTTTTTCATCAAATCCATGTAATTGCCGGGCTTCAGGTTCAGCCCGCCCGTATCAAAACACACACCCTTACCAATCAAGGTGATTTTCGGCACATTGGTGGCATCTGGCTTTATCCCCTGCCATGTGAGGTCGAGGAGCCGCGGGGCTTCTTCGGCGGCCCGGCCAACGGCATGGATCAGCGGAAAATCATTCTCCAGCAACGCGTCGCCGGTTATCACTTGCAGTTCGGCATTATGCGCCTTAGCAAGCTTGCGCATCTCGTCTTCCATCGCCACCGGCCCCATATCCGCCGCTGGTGTGTTGATAAGATCGCGGGCCAGATAAACCGCACTATTCAGCCGGTCAATTTCTTCAAGGTCGGTGCCGACGGGCACCACAAGACGCGGCATGTCGACGTTCGGTTTTTTCTTGGCGAGATAGCGGTCAAATGTATAAAGCCCCATCGCCCATGCAAGCGGGGCCAGTTCAGTAATTTGCGCGGGCGTTGTATCAGCCAGCCGGTAATCACCAGCCGGTAACTTTCCTGATAGCGCAGCCGTTGCTAACGGGTCGGGTGTGCTGCCAAGCCCCAACAGCACGCCTGCCAACCCGCCGGCGCCGTCCGGCAACATGACTAGCTGTCCGGCTTTGCCAGAAAAATTAGCTGTTTCTGCCCACGCCAGCAGTGGCCCAACATGGTCTTCTTTCCAGTTTTCGAATAGCGCAGGTGTCACCGCCCAGATGCAGCAGGCGGGTTTGCCTTTATCCAGAACATACAAATCTGCCGATGACGGCTGGGCCATGCGCGCGGGTTCCTGATTACTTAGGGCTCTAGCTTAGCTAGCTGTTTGCCCGTGATCAATCACAAGCTCGGTACCGGTCATATAAGAAGACGCATCGGAGGCGAGGAACACCACACCACTGGCGATTTCGTCGGGTTGCCCCGGACGTCCGCCAGGCACCGCTGCCTCGGAAAACATTTCAATATTGACGCGATTGGCACCCTCAACCATCAGTTCAGGTTGCGCGTCTGCGAGGCCTGCAATTTCCTTGCCCCAGATATCCGTGTCGATAATGCCCGGATGCACTGAGTTAACGCGGATATTTGTGCCCCCGGCAGCGCACTCCATCGCCACCGCTTTGGTAAACAAGCGCACACCGCCCTTGGTGGCACAATATCCGGCAAGCCCTGCCGCACCGACAATTCCGGCGACCGACGAGATATTAATGATCGACCCGCCGCCGCTTTGCGTCATTAGGGGAATGGCGTGCTTGGTGCCAAGAAAAACGCCGTCTAGATTAACAGCGTTTTGGCGGTGCCAGTCATCGAGGCTCATTTCAGTGACAGCAACGCCGATCGCAATACCGGCATTATTCACCAAAATATTGAGACCGCCCTCTTGCGCACCAATGCCACTAATCACATCCTGCCAGGCGCCTTCATCGGTCACATCTTGACCAAGACCGCGGCCGGTTCCGCCATTATCAGTAATCAAAGCCGCAGTCTGCTCAGCTGTCGCCCTATCAAGGTCGCTGGCAACCACAACCGCGCCGGCTTTAGCCAGCGCAAGCGCGCATGACCGGCCAATGCCCGTTCCGGCCCCAGTAACCAGGGCGGTTTTTCCGCTGCAATCGTTCAGCATATCAGGCGCTAATGCGAACTTTGAGCTTGGTATAACCTTTGACAAATGACGACAACGTGCGTGTAGGCTCTTCGACAACCTCAATTTTCTTGAAGCGTGTCAGCATTTCCTGCCAAAGAATTTGCAACTGAAGCTCGGCCAGACGATTGCCGAAACACCGGTGAATACCAAAGCCAAAGGCAATATGGTTACGCGCGTTCGCACGATCGACAATCAGGTCATTCGGGCGCTCAAACTTCCGCTCGTCACGGTTGCCCGACGCATACCACATGGCAATTTTGTCGCCTTTTTTGATCGTCTGACCATGCATTTCCACATCTTCGAGTGCCCGACGACGCATATATGCGAGCGGTGTCTGCCAACGGATAATCTCAGCGACCGCATTGGGAACTAGATCGTGGTCGTTTTTCAGCTTGTCCCATTCGGTTGGGAACAGATTTGTTGAGAAAATGCTTGCTGACATCGAGTTTCGTGTCGTGTCATTGCCGCCAACGATCAACAGGATCAGATTGCCCAGATATTCGAGCGGGTCCATGTTGCGGGTGTCTTCGCCATGCGCCAGCATCGAAATCAGGTCGAAATCCGGTTCGGCGTTCACTTTCTGATTCCAAAGATCCGTAAAATATTCAAGACATTCATACAATTCAGCACGGCGCTGATCTTCGCTTTCGATAATGCCGGTTTCAGGGCTGGCGGTCGCTACATCCGACCAGCGGGTCAGCTTGCGGCGTTCTTCGAACGGGAAATCAAACAGCGTGGCGAGCATCATTGTTGTCAGCTCAATCGATACTGTGTCTACCCAGTCAAACTCTTCGTTAATGGGCAGGGTGTCGAGCACGCTGCAAGTGCGCTCGCGAATCAGATGCGACATGCGCTGCAGGTTTTGCGGTGAAACCACCGGCGCAACTGTCTTGCGCTGAATGTCGTGCTTGGGCTGGTCCATCGCGATGAACATAGGCAGCGTGAAATCCTCATCCGGATCTGGCAGGACGATAATAGGCTCCGACGAGAACACTTTATGGTTTGTGTCGATCGCCATAATGTCTTCATAGCGTGTCACCGACCAGTAAGAGCCAACACCGCGCGCTCCCTCAGGGCGTGACGGGCTTTCCCACGGGTTTGAACATTTATGCACCGGTGCTTCGTTGCGCAACCGCTCAAAAATCGGCCAGAAATCTTCGTTCGGCCACAGATTAGGGTTGGAAACATCAAGGTCTTCCAACGGTGTTGAATACGCATAATCTTCGGCAGCAGTTGTGGTTTGTTTGATAGCTTCGCTCATTGTGCGGCTCCTGTGCACGTCAATAAATGTAAAAAATGACACCCTCGTCATCTAAGCCTCACGTTAGCAATGCTGGCAGGCGCGATGCAAGCCCTTTGACGCATGAAATATAATATAGAATTTCAGACTTCCCCCTTGTGAAGCATCGGGGCCTCGCCTAGTCTTGAAGTCGCACGGGGGTCCGGCATCCGCTGGTGAGATAATACCCTTTGTACCTGTTTACGGGTTATGCCGCTGCAGGGAGTGCCGGAAATATTTCCCTGCACACCTGTCCGGTTGAAATTCCGCTTTGGCGGAACTAATCACGCTAAGGCGAAAAGGGACAAAAAAGTGTCACAGCAAAAACAACCACAGCAAAAATCGCGCGAAAACTTCACAGCCGAGGCTGCTCAAGTTGATGCCCATTCCATAGCTCCGCTGCCCAATAGCGAGAAAATATACGTCGCCGGCTCGCGCGCCGATATCCGCGTGCCCATGCGCAAAATATCGCAGGATGAAACACCGACAGATATGGGCGGCGAGACCAACCCGCCAATATATGTCTACGACACATCCGGCCCCTATACCGACCCCGCAGCCGCCATCGATATTCGCAAAGGCCTTGCGCCCTTGCGCACTGAGTGGATCGAAGCGCGCGGCGACACCAAAATGCTGGATGGACCCAGTTCGACCTTCGGGCAAAGCCGCCTTGAAGACCCGAAACTTACCGCGTTGCGGTTTGAGCTGACCCGACAGCCGCGCCGCGCAAAAGCCGGCCAAAATGTCTCGCAAATGCATTATGCGCGCAACGGTGTAATAACGCCCGAAATGGAATTTATTGCCCTGCGCGAAAACCAAAACCGGGCCGCCTATCTGGAAAGCCTTGCCGCCACAGGCGCGCGTGGCGAACGCATGGCCAAAATGATGGCCCATCAACATGCCGGAGAAAGTTTTGGTGCCGCGCTACCGAACGAAATCACGCCAGAATTCGTGCGCGACGAAGTGGCCCGTGGCCGCGCTATTATTCCGGCAAATATCAACCACCCGGAAAGCGAGCCGATGATTATCGGCCGCAATTTTCTGGTCAAAATCAACGGAAACATAGGAAATTCTGCTGTTTCCTCGTCGATTGGCGAGGAAGTCGACAAAATGACATGGGGTATTCGCTGGGGTGCCGACACGATTATGGATCTGTCGACCGGTAAGCATATTCACGAAACGCGCGAGTGGATTTTGCGCAATTCGCCCGTGCCCATCGGCACAGTGCCAATTTATCAGGCACTCGAAAAAGTCGATGGAAAGGCCGAAGAACTGACTTGGGATATGTTTCGCGACACACTCATTGAGCAGGCCGAACAAGGCGTGGATTATTTCACTATTCATGCGGGCGTTTTACTGCGTTATGTGCCGCTTACGGCGGAACGCATGACCGGCATTGTTTCGCGCGGCGGCTCGATCATGGCGAAATGGTGCCTCGCCCATCACCGCGAAAGTTTTCTTTACACCCACTTCGAAGAGATTTGCGACATTATGAAGGCATATGACGTGTCGTTCTCACTCGGCGATGGTCTGCGCCCGGGTTCGGTTTGGGACGCCAATGACGCGGCCCAGCTCGGCGAACTTGAAACGCTTGGCGAACTGACCCAGATCGCGTGGAAGCACGATGTGCAGGTGATGATCGAAGGGCCCGGCCACGTGCCGATGCAAATGATTAAAGAAAATATGGATAAACAGCTCGACTGGTGCGACGAGGCCCCGTTTTACACATTGGGCCCCCTCACTACAGATATCGCGCCGGGCTACGACCACATTACCTCGGCTATTGGCGCGGCCCAGATCGGCTGGTACGGCACGGCAATGCTTTGTTATGTGACACCAAAAGAGCATCTTGGCCTACCCAATAAACAGGATGTCAAAGACGGCATCATCACCTACAAGCTCGCCGCCCATGCGGCTGATCTGGCCAAAGGTCATCCGGGCGCCCAAATTCGTGACAATGCGTTGTCAAAAGCCCGCTTTGAATTTCGCTGGGAAGACCAGTTCAATTTGTCGCTCGACCCGGACACAGCGCGTGCTTATCACGACGAGACCCTGCCTAAACAGTCCATGAAGGTCGCGCACTTCTGTTCCATGTGCGGGCCGCATTTTTGCTCAATGAAAATCACGCAAGATGTACGCGATTATGCGGCGAAACTCAACATGAACCCCGAACAAGCATTGGAAGCAGGCATGGCTGAAAAGTCGACCGAATTCATCGTCGGTGGCGCGCAGGTTTATAAAAAGATCTGAAGAACGAAAGCCAGACTTCGCCTTGTCTGAGCCTGCAAGGTGAACCCGCACGAGGCGCACGAGTCATTTTTTCAAAAACGCGTGTCTCCCTACCAGCGCTTGTGTTCAAACCTCATTTGACACCCAAATCGACTTCCAGATGCGAGATTGCATTGACGAAATTATTAGGCGCATGGCGCTGCTCACCCGTCCACGCGATATTCGGGAAACGGTCAAGAATACCGCGATAAGCCGTCTCTAGCTGCATATTGGCAATGCGCTGTCCAAGGCATACATGCGGGCCGGTGCCAAATGCCAGATGGTCGTTTACATTATTGCGGTGCATATCCATGCGGTCAGGGTCGACAAACACATCTGGGTCGCGGTTCGCCGCGCCGTAATACATGATGACTTTTTCACCCGGCATAATTTGCTGGCCTGAGAACTCAGCCTCGGCCAGCGCCGTTCGACGCATATACATGACCGGCGACACCAGCCGCAATGCTTCGGGCACCATTTTCGGCACCAAATTCGCATCCTCAAGCAACATCTGCTTTTGGTCTTGAAACTGGGTTAAAAGGCGCATCGTACCCGACAGCGAATTGCGTGTGGTGTCATTGCCAGCAAAGATAATCAGCAACCAAGAGCCGTCGAGATAAGACTGGTCCATCTCTTCGCCATCGACTTGCGTCGTGGCAATCACGGTTAGCAGATCATCGCGCGGATTGCGCCGCCGGTCTTCCAGCACTTTCTGACCGTAGTTAAACATTTGCCGGATATTCCAGAGGAATTTCATGATGAAAAGCGGACCAACTTTGGCATTCGGGTCTGTAACAATGTATTGCGCATTCTCCAGATAATGCATCCAGCGCACAATTTTATGCCGGTCTTTTTCGTCGATACCCAGCATTTCGCATAGTGTAAACATCGGTAGCCACTCGGAAAAATTCGTGACCATATCAACCTTACCGTCATTTTTCCGCGCTTTTGCCTCCATATTATCAAGCAGACGGTCAACCTCCGCCGCAACACGCGACTGCAGTTGGGCGATATAATCTGGCGTAAAAAACGGCCGGTGCGCCATACGCAACGGAATATGGAAGGGTTGGTCCATATTGATCATGGAATTAAGAGCCGCCGAGCGCAGCCGTTTCGGTCCAGAGGCTTTTTCGCTATAGCCCATTAAAATGCCGCCCTTGCCAGAGGAAAACGCCTTGGGGTTCAGATCGCAGTTTTTTACATCTTCATAGCGCGACAACGACCAAAAACCGGCAACGTCAACACCTTCGGGCGGTTGCCACCAGGCGACGGGGGCTTGCGCGCGCAATTTGTGAAACCATTCATAGGGCTGACCGTGCTCTGCAAATGCCATCAAATCCATCAGGTCAAAGCCGTCCGGTGTTTGATATTTAATATGCGGCGGTCGGTAGCTGTTGTCTTCCGCTTCAATAATATCTGAAAGAGCCTGCATTATTGTCTCCCTGAAACACACCACATAAGATCTGTACTCATGAGGTCAGTATAGAATTCAGATAGGCCACTTCAACCGAAATCCCAGATCAAGCTGGCAAGCACGGTCGCAACTATAGCGTCGCCCAACCCAGTCCGGCAATCGCAGCCTGCAAATAAGCCCCTGGCAAGGTAAGAAGAAACTTATGCCCTGCGAAATACAGCACGACGAAAATAAGCGCGCCGACGATATTCACAGCGATAATTGGGTACAACATCAACGCCGCAGCGGGTGTATAGGCCACATATAAAAGTGTCGCGCCTGTGACGAAAAGCTGTCCGGTAAACACATCCCAGCTCACCGCTGATAGCGATTTCGTGCGTCCCTGCATCTCTGCGGCATTAATATTACCCAGATACATGCGCCGCCCGAGAACGCCGTGAAAACACATTGCGAAAAACGAGATGCCTGCCGCGCCTATTAAAAGCCAAAATGTCATCTGTACACCCTCCCCTTTTGATTGCGCCAGCTTAGGATTAGTCGTGCGTATGAAGCAAGCGCGGGTTTTGCTTGAAACCACCACCAAGCCTTATATAAAAGCGATACCAAGCGATGGAGAGGTGCCGGAGTGGTTGAACGGGGCGGTCTCGAAAACCGTTGTGCGCGCAAGCGTACCGAGGGTTCGAATCCCTCTCTCTCCGCCATTGCGCTATGCGTCAGCTTCATTGCGCCAAAAATAGGCGTTATTGCGCCAAAAATAGGCGTTCGCGTTTGAATAAACCCACCTATACTATATTTGTACGCCCCCAAAAATCGGGAGCATGGCCTAAAATCGTAACCTAAAATTATTATGCAAAATTATCTGGGGTTTTATCATGTCAAAACAAATTCAGGTGTTTTACGAGTTGGAGGTGCTAGACGGCAAAGCCGACGAGTTGCGCGATATCGCGCGCCAGATGGTCGCCTACAATCAGGAAGGCGAACCGGGGACACTAGTCTATAACGTCTATATGAGCGACGACGAAAAATTGCTCACGTTTATGGAAACATGGGCCGATAGCGAGGCTGGTATTTTTCATGCCGAGCGTTTCGCCAAAGGCAATTTTGTAGGGCAGGTGCTGGAGCGCACGGGCAATGCGCGCCTCTGCTTTTACGGCAATGCCTCAGATGATATGAAGAATTGGGCAACTGAAAACGGTTTTGCCGTTGAATACGCTACCCCGATTGACGGATTTGTTCGATAGCGGGCACCGCCCCGAGCTCGTAAAGATGGAGAGATGATGCGCGCGCTTCTGGTTGAAGAACTCCTGCCTGATTTTGGAGGGTGCCGCCTGGCCGATGGCCTTGCCGCGCCACAGCCCAGCACGGGTGAGGTGCAGGTCAAAATCATGGCCGCGGCGCTCGGCTTTCCAGATTTGCTGATGACCCATGGCGGCTATCAGCACAAACCCGACCTGCCCTTCACGCCCGGCACAGAAATGGCCGGCGAGGTGACAGCGCTCGGGAAAGACGTGACCGAATTTGCGATTGGCGATCGGGTCGTTGGCGGCAGCCTGGGTGGTGGGCTCGCCGAGATGGGTGTTTTTCCAGTGCGCGGCCTGCGAAGACTGCCCGACGCAATGGATTTTGCGGCAGGGGCGGCAATCGGTTCGGCCTATCTAACAGCCTATGTGTCGCTGGTGTGCCGCGGCCATGTTCAGCCTAATGAGTGGGTGTTGGTGCACGGCGCAGCTGGCGGCGTTGGCCTAGCGGCGGTTGATTTGGCCAAGCATTTGGGTGCCCGCGTAATCGCCGTGGCATCCACACCGCAAAAGCGTGAAATTATCGAAACCCAATATGCGCCCGATATCGTGCTCGACCCGACAGATGGTTTTCGCGAAGCCGTGAAGGAAATCACCGGCGGCGGCGCAGACGTTATTTACGACCCGGTGGGCGGCGATGTTTTTGACGAAAGCATACGCTGTATCGCTTGGGGTGGTCGCCTTCTGGTGGTCGGCTTTGCGTCGGGTCGAATTCCAAATATTCCAGCTAACTTGCCGCTTATAAAGGGTTTTTCAGTTGTCGGCGTACGCGCTGGCGAATATGGGCGGCGCGATCCGGCAAGCGGGCGAGACAATTTGGAGGCTGTTTGGGATTTGGCCGGAAAGGGCATTATTCGCCCGCATGTCCATGCCGAGCTGCCGCTGGAAAATTGGCGTTTAGCCTTTGCCATGATGGAGAATCGTGTATTGGTTGGGCGTGTAGTCATTAGGCCGAACGCATAAGCTCGCGTTTAAATAGTCGTCTGCGTAAGCCCTTTTCGGAAAGCATTGGACATCGTGGTTTAACGGACATAAGAACATGAAGACACACCCAAGCACGGACGTATCCAGCACGGACGTATCTAGCACGGACGTATCCAGAGACATATTCATTGTCACCCAGACTTTCCCGCCACACATAGGTGGCATGGAAAGTGTTATGTATGCATTGGCAAACGGTCTGGCCGCCCGCGGGTATAATATGCATGTTTTCGGCGACAAGCCGTTTGATGCGGCATCGGAAAATTTTTCTTTCTCGCACACTGATTGGTTCAAGCCCTGGCGAGCATGGCGCAAAAAACTCAGCCTCACAGAAGCCTTGCGGCAGCAAACCGACCCGCTCATAATTTGCGACAGCTGGAAATCTGTTGCCGCTGTACCGGACATAGAACGCATCGGAGGCCGGTTGGTTGTTCTCGCTCATGGACAGGAATATCTCAAAACTGGCCGCCACGCCGAGCGCGTTTCGCGTGCCCTGGCCCGCACCCATATTCTTATTGCAAATTCCAAAGATACGCTGGAGCGCGCGACACCGTTTTTGCCCTCAGCACAAGTGACGAGGCATGTTATTGCACCTACTTTTGCGTTGCCAGCGGATGCGCCACCAATAACGTTAACTAAAAACGACAATCGGGCACCGTTAAAGCTTGTGTCTCTTTGCCGCCTTGAAGCCCGAAAAGGACTGGCGCAAACCATTAAGGCGCTTGCAGGTATGAAGTCAGAACTGCCCGATTTTACCTGGCAGATAGCTGGAATCGGCCCTGAGGCTGAAAATTTACATGCGACCATTAGGGCATGCGGTCTGGAGGACCAGGTTTTCTTATCAGGGCATCTGGATGTGGAAGATAAAGTAGAATTTTTGAGCAATGCAGATCTGTTCATTATGCCTAGCTATCAGCATGGCAATTCGCTGGAAGGCTTTGGTATTTCTTATATCGAGGCCGCCCGGTTTGGTGTACCGGCGCTGGCAGGAAACACGGGAGGTGCGCGTGAGGCTGTTTTACACGGTGAAACTGGCTGGTGCGTGGACACGCTGAACCCTGACGAACTGGCTGCTGCCTTGCGCGAAGCCATGACGGACACCGAGCGGCGCGAACAACTGGGCCGACAGGCTCAAGAGCGCTATCTCGCCGAATTTACCGGTCCGGATATACTTGACCGTTTCGCCAATCTTTGCGGGCTTAGATAGCCGTAGATTTATCCGCGAAACTCAAGGGTTACGGCCCTGAAAAGCTGTCGTTTTGCCTCTTGACTTGGGGGTCTTTACTTGTATATTCGCGGCTCATGTGCGAGCGGTGTGTTCCCTCGCATGTTTTGATATTTGGATTGTTGATATTTGGATTGGAATCAAGCGATGTACGCAGTGATTCGCACGGGTGGAAAGCAATATCGCGTCAGCAAAGATGACGTGATTGCAATTGAGCGCCTGGAAGGTAACGTCGGCGACACCGTCAAATTCGACGAAGTGTTGATGCTGGGCGAAGATGGGAAGACCCCGAAAATCGGTGCGCCAACCATTAATGGCGCAAGTGTCGTAGCCGAAGTTGTTGATCAGAACCGCGCTGATAAAGTAACTGTGATCAAGTTTCGCCGCCGCAAAAACTATCACCGTACCAAGGGCCATCGTCAACATCAGACGGTCCTGAAAATTACTGATATTGCGGCAAAAGCCGCGGCTAAGGCTGCACCGAAAGCGGCGGAAGCCGACGCAACAGATAGCGGCGAGGAGTAAGACTTATGGCTCATAAAAAGGCAGGCGGTTCTTCACGTAACGGACGCGATAGCGCGGGTCGGCGGCTTGGCGTCAAAAAATTTGGTGGCGAACACGTGATCCCCGGCAACATCATCCTGCGGCAGCGCGGCACAAAATGGCACCCAGGCGACAATGTCGGCATGGGCAAAGACCACACGATTTTTGCTGTGGTTGAAGGCAATGTTACATTTTGCGAGAAAAAAGGCGGCCGGACTGTTGTCTCCGTTGCACCGCTGGCAGACGCAGCCGAATAACGCACCTGCGGCCCGCAGGGGGCGTTCGAAAAGTTAAACGGGAGATGGGCAGCCATCTCCCTTTTTGTTTTTGATATATATGCCGATAACCGGGCGGCGGGCTTTTTGCTTTCAACGCGCGGGATAAAACACTAGATTCAGGATGTTATCGGGTTTTCTGGGTCGACACAGGACAAGACACCGGCATGAAGTTTCTAGATCAGGCAAAGGTTTATATCCGTTCGGGTGACGGCGGCGCCGGCTGTGTTAGTTTCCGGCGAGAAAAATACGTCGAGTTTGGCGGACCCGATGGTGGCGACGGCGGCACCGGCGGCGATGTGATCGCCGAATGCGTTGACGGGCTCAACACGCTCATTGATTACAGGTACCAGCAGCATTTCAAAGCCGGTACCGGCACGCATGGCATGGGCCGTAACCGTACGGGCGCCGATGGTGCTGACAAGATTTTGCGCGTGCCCGTTGGCACGCAGATATTCGCTGAAGACAATGAAACCTTGCTTGCCGACCTAACCGAAATCGGCCAAAGCGTGGTGCTTGCACGCGGCGGTAATGGTGGTTTTGGCAATGCGCATTTTAAAGGCCCGGTCAACCGCGCCCCGCGCCATGCTAATCCGGGCATCGAAGGGCGCGACGCCTGGCTCTGGTTGCGCCTCAAGCTGATCGCCGATATCGGCCTGCTGGGGCTTCCCAATGCCGGGAAATCGACCCTGCTGGCCAGCGTCAGCCGGGCACGTCCGAAAATAGCCGATTATCCGTTTACCACCCTGCACCCTAATCTGGGCGTTGTTGGCGCACGCGGGCACGAATTTGTCATGGCGGATATTCCGGGTCTCATCGCTGGAGCCAGCGATGGTGCGGGCCTCGGCCACCGGTTTTTGGGCCATGTTGAGCGCTGCGCCGCTTTGCTGCATTTGGTTGATGCCACGCAAGAAGACATTACCGGAGCCTACCGGACAATTCGTACCGAGCTTGCCGCGTATAGTCCCGAGCTTGCCGCCCGCCGTGAAATTATCGCGCTGACGAAATGCGATGCGCTGGATGACGACATGCATGCCGCGAAAAAGCAGGAACTGACCAATGAAACCGGGGTCGAACCTGTCATGATTTCAGCCGTAAGCGGGGGCAATATCGAGCAATTGACCGACATTCTGCTGACCTGCACAGGCCAGATCGATGCGCAAACACCTGATCTGGCATCTGGGCAAGATGATGATACAGGCGGCCACGCCATCCAACAGTCGGCGGGCTGGCACCCGCTTGCCAAGGGGTAGCCGCCATGCAAACAGAGATAAACGCCGCCAAGCGGGTTGTCATCAAAGTCGGCTCGTCGCTGCTCATTCGCGACAATGCATTGGACACGCAATGGCTTGCCGGACTTGCAGAGGATATCAAGGTCGCCAGTTCGCGGGGCCAACAGATCATGGTTGTGACCTCCGGTGCGGTGGCACTTGGCAGCACACATTCGGGGCTTGAACGTCAAACACTGACACTGGAACAAAAACAAGCGGCCGCAGCCATCGGACAAATTGCGCTTACGCAGGGCTGGCAAGACAGCCTAGCTGGTGCTGGCCTGAAGGCAGGCCAGATTTTGCTAACCATTGGCGACACCGAGCAAAGGCGGCGCTATCTAAATGCGCGGCGAACGCTACAAGCACTGCTGGATATGGGCATTGTGCCGGTCATCAATGAAAATGACACAGTGGCAACGCAGGAATTACGCTATGGCGATAATGACCGGCTAGCCGCACGAGTGGCCAGCATGATGTCGGCTGATTGCCTGATTTTGCTATCCGATGTTGACGGATTTTATACTGCCGCGCCGGATATTGATAAAAATGCCGAGCTTATCCGCGAGGTGACCGAGGTTAATGACGACCTGCTTGCCATGGCTGGGGGAGCTGGCAGCAGCGTCGGGTCGGGCGGCATGGTGACGAAATTGCAGGCTGCGCAAATTTCCATGCAGGCTGGTTGCCACATGATTTTGAGCGATGGACGCGGCTACCGTCCGCTTTCGCGCCTGCACGAATCCGATCGCGCGACCCTGTTTCGTGCCACGCAAAACCCGCTTGCCGCTCGCAAAAACTGGATTGCTGGCACATTGCAAACCGCCGGCCAACTACATATCGACGCCGGAGCGGTTACGGCGTTGCGCGACGGCAAATCGCTTTTGCCGATCGGCGTGAAAAACGTATCGGGGAATTTCGAACGCGGCGACTGTGTGCAGATTATGGATTTCGACAATAATGAGATTGCCCGTGGGCTAACGGCCTATGCTGTAGCGGACGCCACGCGTATTATAGGGCGTGCGAGTAATGAAATCGCGAACCTGCTCGGCTTTAACGGGCGCAAAGAAATCGTCCATCGAGACGATTTAGTTATGAACCAGGAGGGAGAGTAAGGTGAGCCACGCAGCTGATACATCAGCCGACCAAACTGTCGATACGCAACTGGCGCATACCATGAGCGCCATGGGCGTTCAGGCCAAAGCCGCCGCGCGCACCCTCGCGCTGGCGGGTACACAGGTGAAAAACACCGTGCTTCAAAGCGCGGCAGATGCCATGCGCGCCGCCGCCGCTGATATTATTGCCGCCAATCAGCGCGACCTGGCTGAAGCCGAAAAACAAAATGTCGGTGCGGCGCGGCTGGACCGCATCATGCTAGATGATGCGCGACTGGAAAATATCGCCTGCGCGGTAGAGGCCATTATCGCGTTGGACGACCCGGTTGGCGCAACACTTGCGCATTGGCAGGTGCCATCGGGATTGGATATTACCCGCGTGCGCGTGCCGCTTGGCGTGATTGGCGTGATTTACGAAAGCCGACCAAATGTCACCGCAGACGCGGCCGCCCTTTGCCTGAAGGCAGGTAATGCGGTTGTTTTGCGCGGTAGTTCCGAAATTGTGCATTCGGCCAAGGCCATTCACGCATGTTTCGCGGGCGCACTTGAAAAAGCCGGGCTTGATCCGCACAGCGTGCAGCTGGTACCGAGCACGGATCGTGCCGCGGTTGGCATGATGCTCGCCGGACTGGACGGCCATGTGGATGTGATTGTACCGCGTGGCGGCAAAAATCTCGTATCGCGCGTTCAAACAGAAGCGCGTGTGCCGGTATTCGCCCATCTGGAAGGCATTTGTCATGTCTATGTGCATGGCGATGCCGAGCTGGATATGGCACGCGAGATTGTTGCCAACGCCAAAATGCGCCGCACTGGCATTTGCGGTGCCGCCGAGACCCTGCTGGTCGATGCCGCATGTGCGTCCAGCCATCTCGCAGCGATTGTGCGCGACCTTTTGGATGCTGGTTGCGAGGTGCGCGGCGACGCTGAAACATGCGCTACTGATGCGCGCGTGATTGCCGCCGAAGACAGCGATTGGGGTTGTGAATTTCTAGGCCCGATCATTGCCGCACGCGTGGTTCACGGGCTTGATGATGCCATGGCTCATATCGCCACATGCGGCTCGAACCACACTGACGCCATTATCACCAATGACGCCGAAGCCGCCGCGCGCTTTTTGAACGAAGTAGATAGTGCGATTGTTATGCATAATTGCTCGACGCAATTTGCCGATGGCGGCGAGTTTGGCATGGGCGCAGAAATCGGAATTGCAACAGGTCGCTTTCATGCCCGCGGGCCGGTTGGACTGGAACAATTAACCAGTTTTAAATATGCCGTGCGCGGTGCCGGACAGGTGCGACCAAAATAATGATCACGCAGCATCATTTTGCATCGGGCATGAGCGTTGGCCTCTTCGGGGGCAGCTTCGACCCGCCCCATGCCGGCCACAGGCTGGTTTCGCTAACCGCGCTTAAAGCATTGCATCTTGACCGTATCTGGTGGCTCGTCAGCCCGCAAAACCCGCTCAAAGGGCACGCGCCACAAGACAGCGCATCACGGGTTGCCGCGTGTCAGGCACTTGCCAGCCATCCCAAAATTTTTGTGTCGGATGAAGAAAGCAGGCTCGGCACCCAATATGCCATCGACACGGTGCGACGGCTGAAGTCGGCCAATCCGGGGGTTCGATTTATCTGGCTTATGGGGGCAGATAATCTGGCTGGCCTGCATAAGTGGAAGTTTTGGGATGAACTGATGAACGAAATTCCGGTCGCTATTTATCCGCGCCCCGGCAGCACATTACAAGCCGGCATAAGCCCGGCAGCCACACGCTTTGCGCCCTGGCGCAAACCGGCAAGTTCGGCGGCAAACTTCCGTTTTGCCCAAGCACCTGCATGGATCATGCTCGATGGTGTGCTAAGCGGGCTATCATCATCGGCATTGCGGCGTCACAAAGCTGATCATAAATATTGAAATTTGTTACAAAATTTGTTTTCATGGCACTGTCAGCGAACGCTGATACATGTCTTGATGGCATTTAAAAGAGGAAAGTGCTCTGAGCGGAAAAAAGCCTATGGCGCACATTGAGGGCCCCGATCTGGAAGACGGCGCCCTTCACGGACTGGTGTTAAAAAGTCTTGATGACGATTTAGCCCAGGAAATCGTAACCATTGATCTTGCAGGCAAATCAGCTTTGGCCGACCACATGGTCGTTGCCACGGGGCGTTCACAGCGCCATGTCGGTGCTGTTGCCGATCATTTGTTGCGCAAGCTCAAAGAAGTCGGACTTAAAGGTGTACGCGCCGAGGGTCTGTCAACTTGCGACTGGGTGTTGGTCGATGCAGGCGATGTTGTAATTCATATTTTCCGAGCGGAAGTTCGGGAATTTTACGGCATCGAAAAAATGTGGGCGGCGGAAGCCAGCCCCGTACCCGCCGGGTCTCCTGCAAATGTTGCCGACCAGCAACTAGGAGCCGAGTTAAGCGCCTAGCCGGATGCAGCTGGGTATTGTCGCCATAGGACAAATGCGTGGTATGGCGGAAATGGCGCTGGTCGAAAACTTTCACCAGCGGATCGATGCATCTGGCCGTCAGCTCGGCATTACTGGCTTATCGATTTCCGAATTGCGGGAAAAGCGCGGCCTCACCGGCTCCGAAAAAAAACGAACTGAAAACGCCCTGATTGCTGATGCGCTCGCAAACCGCAATGGGCTTGTGGTGGCACTTGACGAGACCGGAAAATCTATTACCAGCCGCATTTTTGCCGAACATATGCAGGGCTGGCTTAATAACGGTCATAATGAGGTGACCTTTGTTATTGGCGGGGCTGATGGGCTGGATGATGCGACACGCGCGCGCGCCGACATGCTTTTATCGCTCGGGCCGATGACTTGGCCGCACATGCTGGCGCGTGTGCTATTATGCGAGCAGATCTGGCGAGCGATTTCGATTTTGACCCGCCACCCTTATCACCGCGATTGAAGCATCATGCCCGATCAATTTGCCGCCCGCTGCAGTTTAAGCGCATCACCCAACAAGATGACGCGCCGTGTTGCACCAACCGATAGCCGCGTGGGTTTTGTGGCGCGTTGCTTACTTTTTACAGCGTTGCTGGCGCTTGCGCCCGTCTTCATGCTCGCCCATGCGCAAGACGCCAAACCTGAATTGGAAGATATTAATCAAGAAATTCGCGACCGGCAGTCACGCCAGCTTGGGCTCGAAAAAGAAGCCGAAACGCTTCAGGACCAAACCGCACGCCTGCGCCGCCGCGTGATAAACCTGGCGCGCGATATTCGCAATATTGATATTGAACGTGACCGTATTGAAGAGCGCCTGAGCGAACTGGCCGTTACCGAAAGCCAGTTGGACGCCCAATTGCAGCGCGACCGCGCCGCACTATCTCGCACACTGGCTGGACTTCAGGCATTAGAAACCCAGCCTCCGCCTGCTTTTGCCGTTCATCCCGATGACGCGCTTGCCGCGGTTCAGGGCGCCATCGCGCTGGCCAGCATCGTGCCGTCCATGCAAGATCGCGCGCAAGCATTGCGCAGCCAGCTTGTCGAACTGGTCGCCATTCGCGCACATATGGACCGGCAATCTGCCGACCTTGTGCGCGCCGAACAGGACGCCGCCGCCGCCCGCAGCAGCATTGAAACGGCCTTGGCAGAAAAAGCCAGTGCCGAAGCCGATATACGCGCCGCCGCCGCCCGCGAAGCAGAGGCCATTGCCAAGCTGGTAAGGCAGGCCAAGAATTTGAAAGACTTGTCGGCGCGCCTTGAAAAACGCGCCCGCGCCAAACGCGTACCACCCCCGCCGAGCGGCAGCGCGGGTAATTTTGCCCGCGCGCGCGGGCTGGTTCCCTTGCCTGTAATCGGCCAGGTTGAGCAGCGCTTCGGGCAAGCTGATACAAATGGTCAGACGGTGCAGGGTCTGGCGATTGCGGCGCGCCCCGGCGCGCAGATAACCGCGCCCTATGACGGACGCATTTTATATAGCGGCGCGTTTCGGCAATATGGCGGCATTGTCATCCTCGGTATTGATGGCAATTACCAGATGATTCTTGCCGGTATGGATGCCCCGCACAGCTATGTCGGCCAAGATGTGCTGGCTGGTGAACCTCTTGGAAATTTGCCCCAAAGCACTGGGTCATTGGCACGCAGTCGCCTATATTTAGAATTACGCTATAATGGAAGCCCGATTGATCCGGCACCATGGATTAAGAATGACAAAAGGAGTGGGTAAGCCCATGCCAAAATTGATACGTCAACTCTCAATACGCTCGATTGCCGCCCTCATTGTCGGAATGGGCGCGATTGGCACGGGCGATTTTGTGGGTTATGCCCAGACCGCTCAGGCTCAGGAAGTTCAAATTCAAAGCGAGCAGGCCGATGATAAGCTGGCGCTATATGAGCAGTTGACGCTGTTCGGTGATGTGCTGGAACGCGTGCGCGCTGAATATGTTGATGCGCCCAGCGACGAAGAACTGATCGAAGCCGCGCTATCGGGCATGCTGGCCTCGCTTGACCCACATTCTGCCTATCTGCCGCCCAAAGGGTTTGAGGACATGCAGATTCAGACGCGCGGTGAATTTGGCGGCCTCGGCATTGAAGTGACGATGGATAAGGGGCTGGTTAAAGTAATTGCGCCGATCGATGACACGCCAGCACAGCGCGCCGGTATGCGCCCCAATGATTTGATATCACACCTTGATGACGAGCCGGTGCTGGGTCTCACCCTGTCGGAGGCAGTTGAACGCATGCGCGGGAAAAAGGGCACAGATATTGTGCTAACTGTGTTGCGCGAAGGCGAGGACGAACCATTAGAGATAAGCATTACGCGCGACATTATCCGCATCCGCGCTGTGCGTCACCGGGTTGAGGGGCCGCAAAAAAACATTGCCTATATTCGCCTGACGACCTTTAACGCCCAGACCACTAAAAATCTGAAGAAAGCGTTCTCGGCACTGCCCGCCGAAATTGGCGACAAAAAACTCGCCGGGTTCATTATCGATCTGCGCAATAATCCGGGCGGGCTTCTCACCGAGGCAGTTTCTGTTTCCGATACCATGCTCGACCGTGGCGAGATCGTCTCGACACGAGGCCGCCAAGGACGCGACAGCTCGCGCTACACGGCTCGGCGCGGCGACATGGCGCGCGGTTATCCAGTCGTTGTCATGATCAATGGCGGCTCAGCATCAGCATCAGAGATTGTAGCCGGCGCCTTGCAAGACCATCACCGTGCTATCATTGTCGGCACGCGCAGTTTTGGAAAAGGGTCGGTTCAAACCATTATGCCGCTTTCAAACAATGGCGCATTGCGGATGACAACGGCGCGCTATTTCACTCCATCGGGCCGCTCCATCCAGGCGCTTGGCATCGAGCCCGATATTGTTATCGAGCAGGAACTACCGGAAGCATTTCAGGGCCGTAATGCACGCAGCGAAGCCGATTTGCGCGGACGTCTGGACGGCACAGATATTGACGGAAAAAGCAATAATGAGCGCACGCCAGTTGAGGACAAGCCGGAGCGTTCGGTAGCGTTTATTCCGCCCGAACCCGCCGACGACAAACAGCTGCAACGCGCCATCGGGCTGCTCGACAGCTTGCATAATGCGCGTCTCGGTGCAGATGACCGCAAAGCCCTATGACCAAAATAGAGACCACCGTCGACCTCGCCCCACCAGTTTTCCCGCCTGACCATCCGGCGCAAAAGCTGGCTTATCGCGCTTGCGTCGGCGTGGTGTTGTTTAATCATGACGGGCTGGTATTCACCGGAAAACGGAGCACCGAAAAGCTGCCCGCCGAGGCACCGCCTTGGCAATTTCCCCAAGGTGGCATCGATCCAGGCGAAACACCCCTTGAAGCGGCGCGGCGCGAATTACTGGAAGAAACCGGCTTGCATGCGGGTGACATTCTTTATGAAATTCCGGCTTGGTTGAAATACGATCTGCCCGAAGCCTTGATCGGCAATGCGCTGAAAGGTAAATATCGCGGGCAAAAGCAAAAATGGTTTGCCTTGCAGTTTGACGGGCAAGATACGGATGTAAGGCTTGATGCACATGACCAGATTGAGTTTACCGATTGGAAATGGCGGCCATTGGCCGATTGTGTTGACCTCGTTGTACCCTTCAAGCGGCATATTTACGAAGCGGTGGCGCAACAATTCGCGCATCTCGCATCGCGCCGGTAGATAAATGGCGGCGCCCGACCTTCCAATTATTGATTTCGCCTCCTTTGAACATGGCACGCGTGGCGATCGTCAGAAAATCGGGGCAGACATTGACCGCGCCTGTCGCGGGACCGGATTTTTCTATCTGGCAAATCACGGTATTGCACGACCTATTCTCGACAACGCTTTTGGCGCGGCGGCGCATTTTTTCGCCTGCCCGGTAGCGGAAAAGCGGCGTATTGCCATCGAGAACTCGCCCTGCCATCGCGGATGGTTTGCACTTGGTGGTGAAGTGCTGGACCACATCACGCATCCCGAAGGCGACTTTAAAGAAGGCATTAAGATTGGTCAGGACCTGCCGCCTGACCACCCGCGCGTGCGCGCGCGCATCGCCTTGCACGGACCCAATCAGTGGCCTGACATTGCAGGCTGGCAGGACACAATGCAAAATTGTTTTACCGCCTGTGAGACGCTGGGTCGGCAATTAATGCAAGCCTTTGCCATTGCGCTGGCGCTCGATGAGCAGTTTTTTGCTCCATGGCTGCGTCTACCCATGGCGACACTCGGCCCGCTTTACTACCCACCGATGGATGCAACCAAGCACGGCCGCATAAGCGCTGGCGCTCATACTGATTTTGGCTGCCTAACATTGCTGGCCCAGCAGGACATTGGCGGGCTTGAAATTCTCATGCCAGATGGCACTTGGTGCGCGGTGCCGCCGCGCGAGAATATGCTAGTGGTCAATATAGGCGATATGCTGGCCCGTTGGACAAACGATCGCTATGCTTCAACGCGCCACCGTGTCGTTAACAGATCAGACGCAGCACGCGTGTCGCTCGCGTTCTTTTTCGACCCCGACCCAGACGTTGATTTATCGCCACTACCGGGCTGCCTTCCTGCTGGTGAGACACCCAAATATCCGCCAGCAACCAGCCTGTCACATTTGCTGGACAAGATTGCCGACAGCTTTGCCTACCGAAACCAGACCAATTAGGAAACGCCGTGCGCAAATATATCGTTACCCTGTCATGTCGTGACCGCTTGGGCATTGTCGCCGCCGTGTCGCACCTGTTCGCCGAAACCGGCACGAACATCGATGAAAGCCAGCAATTCAGCGATGCCGATCGTGGCATGTTTTTCATGCGCGTGGCTGTGAGCGCGCCCGAAGCGCTGGATCGAGACACTTTTCACGCGCAATTTTTACCTATCGCTGCCGAGTTTGATATGCGATGGGAGATAGTCGATGCCGCCCATCATCCGCGCGCGCTGGTCATGGTGTCAAAGTTTGATCACTGCCTTGTCGATCTGATTTACCGATGCCAGACAAACAGCCTGAACATGGACATTGCCGGCGTTATTTCCAACCACGAGGTTGGCCGGCAGTGGAGCGAAAACGCGAACCTGCCCTATCACTATCGCCCCGGCGGAGCCGCTGCGCAGGCGGAAAATGAGCAGTTCCTCCTCGACCAAATTGAGGCTGAAAATATCGAGCTGGTTATTCTGGCGCGTTATATGCAGGTTTTATCGCCCGAATTGGCGGCGCGGCTCAATGGACGCGTGATCAATATTCACCACAGTTTTCTGCCCAGCTTCAAAGGCGCGGTGCCGTATAGCCGGGCTTATGAACGCGGCGTGAAAATGATCGGCGCAACAGCCCATTTCGTGACACCGGATTTGGATGAGGGTCCGATTATTGCCCAAGGTATCGCCGACATTCGCCACGATATGACAATAGAAGAGGTGGTGGATGTGGGCCGTGACGTTGAGCGCAACGTGCTGGCGCGCGCCGTACGTTTGTTCACCGAACGCCGAATTTTGCTCAACGGTCAGAAAACCGTCATTTTCGATTAGTCGGCTTTGTCCATATCCGGCTCTAAATCAGCCGTAGAAATGGTTTCTGCCAATACCGTTACACCTTCTGGCGTTACATCGGCGAAACCGCCTGACAACTCAAACTCACGCGACGTGCCGTCATTTTCGACAATCAACATGCCGGGGCGGATCATCGCCATAACCGGGCTGTGATTTGGCAAGACGCCGAAGTCACCCTCGACACCTGGGATAGACACGGCGTCCACGCGCTCGGAAATAATGAGGCGTTCAGGGGACACAAGATCAAATTGCAGTTTTTCGTTCATGGGAAAACCGATCCTTATGCAGCTTCCGCGGCCATGGCTTCAGCCTTGGCGATGGCATCTTCGATTGTGCCCACCATGTAAAATGCCGCTTCTGGCAGGTGGTCATAATCGCCAGCGCACAGGCCTTTAAAGCCTTTAATCGTGTCCGCGAGATCCACCAGAATACCCGGCGAACCGGTGAAGATTTCAGCCACATGAAAGGGCTGCGACAAGAAACGCTCGATTTTGCGCGCGCGGTTCACGGTCAGCTTGTCTTCTTCGGACAATTCATCCATGCCTAGAATGGCAATAATGTCTTGCAGCGATTTATAGCGCTGCAGAATTTCCTGCACCTCACGGGCGACAGCATAATGTTCGTCGCCGACAATGCGTGGCTCCAGAATACGGCTGGTGCTATCGAGCGGGTCCACCGCAGGGGAAATCCCTTTTTCCGAGATAGCACGCGACAAAACAGTGGTGGCATCAAGGTGGGCAAACGATGCCGCGGGTGCTGGGTCTGTCAGGTCATCAGCTGGTACGTAAATCGCCTGCACGGATGTAATCGAGCCTTTGGTGGTTGTGGTAATACGCTCTTGCAAAGCGCCCATATCGGTTGCGAGCGTAGGCTGATAACCCACAGCTGACGGAATCCGACCCAACAACGCTGACACCTCTGAACCGGCTTGCGTGAACCGGAAAATATTATCGACGAAGAACAGCACATCTTGGCCTTCATCGCGGAAATTTTCCGCCACCGTCAGGCCGGTAAGCGCCACACGCGCACGCGCTCCAGGAGGCTCGTTCATTTGGCCATACACCAGCGCGCATTTTGAGCCCTCGCCGCCTTTTTCAATATTTACGCCGCTTTCGACCATTTCCCAATACAGATCATTGCCTTCGCGTGTGCGCTCACCAACACCGGCAAAAACCGAGTAGCCGCCATGCGCCTTCGCGATGTTGTTGATCAGTTCCATAATCAGCACGGTTTTGCCAACCCCGGCACCCCCGAACAAACCGATTTTACCACCTTTGGCATATGGTGCGAGCAGGTCGACAACCTTAATGCCGGTGACCAACAGCTCAGATTCGGTTGATTGCTCGACAAACTCAGGTGCTTCTTGGTGAATTCCGCGTGTTTCATCTGCCCCGATAGGACCAGCTTCATCAATCGGCTCGCCGATCACATTGATAATCCGGCCCAGGGTTTTCACACCGACCGGCACAGAGATTGCGCTACCCGTGTCACTAACTTCCTGTCCACGAACAAGACCCTCGGTCGAGTCCATGGCGATGGTGCGCACGGTGCGTTCGCCAAGGTGCTGGGCAACTTCAAGAACCAAGCGGTTGCCGGCATTGTCGGTTTCCAGCGCGTTCAGAATTTCCGGCAAGGCGCCGTCAAATTGCACGTCGACAACGGCCCCGATGACCTGCGCGATTTTGCCATTTCCTGCTGATTTCTGCTCTGCCATTTTCTCTTCCTCAATTTGCCTTTAGGATTTTGCCCTTAGGTCTGTCCGGGCTACAGCGCCTCTGCCCCGGAAATAATTTCAATCAATTCTTTCGTAATCTGCGCCTGACGCGACCGGTTATAGGTAATTGTCAGACTGTCGATCATTTCCCCAGCGTTACGCGTGGCATTGTCCATCGCACTCATGCGCGCGCCCTGCTCGCTGGCTGCGTTTTCCAAAAACGCCCGCAAAATCTGAACGGAGATATTACGCGGTAAAAGCGCATCCAATATCTCGGTTTCTTCAGGTTCATAATCATATGCAGCGCCGCCCAGGACTGGGGTTTCGGCAGCATCAATTTGCGCCGGTATCAGTTGCAATGCGGTGGGCACTTGGGCAATGACCGATTGAAACGCCGAGTAATAAAGCGTGCACACATCGAAAGCACCGGTATCGAAATCTTCCAGCACTTGGGTCGCAATACTCTGCGCTTCATTAAAGCCCACCTGCTTGAGACCCTGATAGCTGACCGGCTCAAGTAATTCATCGGCAAAATTACGCTTCAAAACATCGTAGCCTTTACGCCCGACGCATAAAATCTTGACCGTTTTACCTTGGGCTTTGAGCGCATGCGCGTGCTCGCGCGCGAGACGCGCAATCGAGGCATTAAAGCCACCGCACAGACCGCGTTCGGCGGTTGCGACAATCAGCAAATGAGTGGTATCTGCGCCGGTTCCCGCCAGCAGACGCGGTGCACCTTCCTGATCAGCAACCCCGGCAGCCAGATTTGCCAACACCGCACTCATGCGGTCAGCATAGGGACGTGCGGCTTCAGCGGCTTCCTGTGCGCGACGCAGTTTTGACGCAGCGACCATTTGCATGGCGCGGGTAATTTTTTGCGTCGCCTGCACGCTTGCAATCCGGTTACGAAGTTCTTTCAACGAAGCCATGCTATATGCGCCTCACCCCTTAATTACAACTGCCTGTCGCCTAGGCAAAATTGGCCGTATACGCGTCCACAATATCCTTCAGTGCCCCTTCGGTCGTGTCGGATAACGCTTTTTCAGTGCGGATCGCATCCAGCACACTGGCGTGTTTAGTGTGAACGGTTTCCAGCAACCCTTGTTCAAACCGGCCCACATCTGCGGTTTGAACCGCATCGAGATAGCCGTTCACGCCGGCATAAATAACCACAACCTGCTCTTCCACCTTTAGCGGCGAAAACTGCGATTGCTTCAGCAATTCGGTCAGACGCTCGCCCCGACGCAATAATTGTTGCGTGGCCGCATCTAAGTCAGACCCGAATTGCGCAAAGGCCGCCATTTCACGATATTGTGCCAACTCGCCCTTAATTTTACCCGCAACCTGTTTCATTGCCTTGATCTGCGCGGATGACCCCACCCGTGACACAGACAGACCAACATTCACGGCCGGGCGGATGCCCTGATAAAACAGGTCAGTTTCGAGGAATATCTGGCCGTCTGTAATCGAGATCACATTGGTTGGGATATAGGCCGACACGTCATTGGCTTGTGTCTCGATAATCGGCAGTGCCGTCATCGAACCAGCACCAAAATCGTCGTTCATTTTCGCTGCGCGCTCCAGCAGGCGTGAGTGCAAGAAGAACACATCACCGGGATACGCTTCGCGTCCGGGTGGACGCCGCAGCAGCAAAGACATTTGACGATAAGCCACGGCCTGTTTCGATAAATCATCATATGTAATCAGCGCGTGCATGCCGTTGTCGCGGAAATATTCGCCCATTGTGCAGCCGGTAAATGGCGCAAGAAATTGCAGCGGTGCTGCTTCCGATGCCGTGGCAGCCACGATAATCGAATATTTCATGGCATCGTTTTCTTCCAGCGTTTTAACGATTTGTGCCACGGTCGAGCGCTTCTGCCCGATCGCAACATAAACACAATAAAGCTTCGCGCTCTCGTCATCGCCCTCATTAATGGCTTTCTGGTTCAAAATAGCGTCGATCGCGATGGCTGTTTTACCAGTTTGGCGGTCGCCAATGATCAGCTCGCGCTGTCCGCGCCCGATCGGGATCAGCGCATCAACCGCCTTCAGACCCGTCTGCATCGGTTCATGCACCGATTTGCGCGGAATAATGCCGGGAGCCTTCACATCCACCTTCATATGGGCGTCAGCCTCAATCGGACCTTTGCCGTCCAACGGATTGCCCAATGGGTCAACAACGCGGCCCAGCAAGCCCTTACCAACCGGCACGCTCACAATATCGCCTGTCCGTTTCACGGTGTCACCTTCGCGGATTTCACGGTCAGACCCGAAAATCACAACACCAACATTGTCTTCTTCAAGGTTCAGTGCCATGCCCCGCACGCCGCCGGGAAACTCGACCATTTCACCGGCCTGCACATTGTCCAGACCATAAATACGCGCAATACCATCACCGACGGAAAGCACCTGGCCGATTTCCGACACCTCAGACCTCTGGTCGAAGCCTTTGATCTGTTCTTTCAAAATCGAAGAAATTTCGGAAGCTTTAATATCCATCAGTAGGCCTCATTCATGGCGGTTTTCAAAGAATTCAATTTGGTACGGAGCGATCCGTCAATCATGCGGCTGCCAATTTTGACAACCATACCGCCCAGCAGATCAGGGTCCGTGGTGGCTTCGATCGTAACGGTTTTTCCGAAATGTGATTTAAGTTGGTCAGTAAGCGCGGCAATCTGCCCGTCATCCAACGCCCGGGCCGATGCAATCTCGGCAACCATTTCATCGCGCGAACCAGCAACCAGCAAGGCATATTGGCGCGCCATTTCTGCTAGTGCGATTGCGCGGCGATTTTGCACCACGAGCGCAACAAAATTGCGCGCGAGCTGGCTAGCGCCGGCATGTTCGAGCAGTTTGCCTAAGGCAGCAGCTTGTTCTTCCCATGAAATAACCGGGCTACGGACAAGGTTTTGAAGGTCTGCGTTGTCATCAAGAAGCGTTTTCAGCCCGGCAATATTGGCGTGAACGACCTGCTGGTCGCTCTCGGGCAACTCGTTCATGAGATCAAACAAAGCCGCAGCATACCTGCCCGCGATCCCGCTAATGACGCTTTCATGTGCCGACAAAAGAAAAATCCCGTAATTGGCTGCGGATTATAGCTAAAATGCCGTCCGCAGGATGACAAGAAATCCGACGAAAACATGTGCGTTTTCGCCTCTACTTGGCAGATGGGATATCACGTCATACAACCCCTTGCAACACCCCATATCGTATTGTGCACATTGTCAAAAACACCGGCGATTCGCCGGCCGAAACAGCCGTCTTAGAGAAAGGTATACGGATCGATATCGACAGAAATTCGAACGCTGCCGCGGCGCTGAACACCACCAAGCCACTGGCTGATAAAGGCCTGCATGGGCGCTTGCCGTGTGCCTTTGAGCAAAAACCGGAAACGATAGCGATCGCGGATGCGTGCAATTGGCGCAGGTGCCGGGCCCAGCACGCGCAGTGCATCATGGCTTGGTGTTTTCCGGGCTAGTTCTTGCGCAAAACGAAGCCCTTCCTGCTGGTCGGTTGCGGAAACAATAATTGCACCAAGGCGCCCATATGGGGGCATACCTGCCTGCTCGCGTGCCGCGGCCTCGCGCTCAAGAAACGCATCGCGATCGCCGGAAACAAGCGCCTGCAGAACCGGATGGTCGGGCATATGGGTCTGCAACAGCGCGCGCCCGCCGGTTGTTTCGCGCCCCGAACGACCGGCAACCTGCGATAACATCTGATACGTGCGCTCGGCGGCACGCAAATCCCCATTGCCGAGCCCCAGATCAGCATCGACGACGCCGACAAAACTCAGCTTAGGAAAATGGTGCCCTTTGGCGACAATCTGGGTGCCTATAATGATATCTGCGCCGCCCTCAGCGATCTGATTGATGGTTTCACGAATGCCCGCCACTCCGCCCATATGGTCAGAGGACAATATCGCCGTGCGCGCCTCAGGAAACCGGGCGGCAACTTCCTCCATAATGCGTTCAACACCTGGCCCACATGCGACGAGCTGGTCTGGCGCATCGCAAGCATCACAGCTTTCCGGCACTGGACGCGCATGTCCACAATGGTGACATTCTAATTGACGGCGAAAGCGGTGTTCAACCATCCACGCGTCGCAATTCGGGCAGGCATAGCGATGCCCGCAGGCTCGACAAATCGTGAGCGGCGCATAGCCGCGCCGGTTCAAGAATAATAATGCCTGCTCACCGCGCTCAATGGCTGCCTCGATTGCTGTGCCAATTTGCGGCACAAGCCATGTACCTCGCTGTGGTGGGCTGGTTCGCATATCTACCAGTTCGATATCGGGCAATTCTGCCGCCCCATGACGCGCCGCCAGCCGGTGCGCCTTATACCGTCCTTGCCGCGCATTAACAAAGGTTTCCAATGACGGTGTGGCCGATGATAACACCACCGGGCAATTGGTAAGTTGTGCACGCACAATCGCCATGTCACGCGCGTTATACACCACGCCATCTTCTTGCTTGAAACCGCCATCATGTTCTTCATCGACAATAATAACCCCCAGATCCGACCAGGGTAGAAACAGCCCCGAACGCGCGCCCACCAGTACCTGAACCCGATTTTCTGCAACGGCGCGCCATGTACGGCGCCGTTCGGCAGGCGTAAGGCCAGAGTGCCAAAGCGCCGGTGGGCTGCCAAAACGACGCTCAAAACGTGCCAAAAATTGCGCGGTTAACGATATTTCCGGTAATAATATCAAAGCTGGGCGCTGCTTCTTGAGCGCCTCGGAAATAGCTTCAAAATACACTTCTGTTTTGCCCGACCCGGTGACACCGTCCAGCAAGTGAACGCCAAATGTCTGCGCCGCGACAGCCGTACCCAATGCGATCGCCACCTCTTGTTGCGCGGGCGACAACGCAACCCCAACCATTTGCGGGTCAGGCCCACGTTCGGAACCGGTCGTTGCGAGCTCGGTTTTTGCCAGACTGCCAGCTTCATGCAAGCCTTTAATCACCGAGCCGGAAACACCGGCAAGACGGGCAAGGTCTGGGCCGGGTAGTGGAGGTGTATCTTTCAGCACATCCAAAACACGTTGGCGCGCAGGGGTCATGCGCTGGGGCGGAGTTCCGGTAGGACGATAACCAAAAACCGGTTTTTCTGGCTCGAACGCGGCCGGGACGCGCATAACTTGGCGTAAAACAAGACCAGGTGGGGCCAGAACATAGGCCGCCACCCAGTCGACAAATTGCATCAGCGGGTCGCGCAGAGCCGGCACCCGATGGCGGGCCAGCACGGGCTTTAGTTTCGCTGGTGCCACATCGCCTGCACCCGGCCCCCACACAACGCCGTTCACCTGTCGTGGACCAAGCGGCACGCGCACAAAATCTCCACGTGCCAGCATCATATCGTCTGGCACCGCATAGTCGTATGGCCCAGGCAGGGCGAGGGGAATCAAAACACTGACACTTTGCATGTTGGCACTGTCCCGCATGGTTCGCGGAAAGGCAAGCTGGAGGCGGGCATCAGAAAGTTCTGTATACAAAAAGGCGGCGCTGGTACACTCGCCTATAACGGCACTGTTGCCGCTAATTTTAAGATCGGGTTCAGGGATAATAGTATGAAGTTTTTCGTCGACAGCGCAGATATTGAAGCGATTTCCGATTTGGCCGCAACCGGCATGGTAGATGGTGTGACGACCAATCCATCGCTGGTCGCCAAATCAGGCCGCGACTTCAAAGACCTGATCCGGGAAATCTGCAAGATTGTCAAAGGACCGGTCTCAGCAGAAGTGACTGCAACCCAGGCCGATGCCATGCTGGAAGAGGCCAAGGAATTGGCGGCGATTGCCGAGAATGTTTGCATCAAAGTGCCCCTGACCTGGGACGGGTTACGAGCTACGCGCGCGCTGGCTGATATGGGCCGGCAGGTGAATGTGACGCTTTGTTTTTCGGCCAACCAAGCGCTACTCGCAGCCAAGGCCGGGGCCGCCTTCATATCACCCTTCGTTGGTCGCCTAGATGATATCGGGGCCGATGGCATGGCACTGATCGCCGATATACGTCAGATCTATGACAATTATCCCGACCTCGAGACGGAGATTCTCGTCGCGTCTGTCCGCTCTCCCGAACACATGCGCCAGTCTGCGCTGATCGGTGCCGATGTCGCCACCTTGCCGCCGGATGTACTGCGCAGTCTCATCAATCACCCGCTCACCGATAAAGGCCTTGCAGCGTTTCTGGCCGACTGGCAGAAAACAGGGCAATCCATCACCTGATGCCCGACCAAGACCAGTTCAGCGCAACCCCCGACCTGCAAAAGCAGTGCGGCGTTTGGCTGGACAGTTTGGCTGTCGAAAACCGCCTCAGCCGCCATACGGTGGAAAGCTATGGGCGCGATTTGCGCCAGTTTCTCGTATTTTTATCCGACCATTTCGCACGCCCACCGGCCTTGTCAGATATCGCGAAGATCGAGCTTTCAGACCTGCGTGCGTTTCTGGCTTGGCGGCGGCGCGACGGCACACAGAGCCGGTCGCTAAACCGCACGGTTTCCGGCCTCAGAAATTTTGCCCGGTTTCTGGAACGCCACGACATGCCCGTCAGTCCAGCGTTCAGCCTACTCTCGCCCCCCCGCCAGGCGCGCAGCCTGCCACGGCCCGTTGCACAAAATGATGCGCTGGCAATGATCGAGCTGGCGCTTGATCGCACAGCAGATGCCTGGGTCGGGCAACGTGACGCGGCGCTCCTGTGCCTGCTCTATGGCTGCGGACTGCGCATTTCCGAAGCTCTGGCGCTTGATGCACAAAATCTGCCGCCCGCGATCACAGACACGAGCACTGGCACGAGCACTGGCACGAGCACTGGCACGCTGCGTATTCTTGGTAAGGGCAACAAAGAGCGCCAAGTGCCATTGCTGGCAGTCGTCCGGCAAACGCTCGACGACTATATGCAAGCGGCACCGTTTAGTTTCGCGCCATCTGACCCGGTTTTCCGGGGTAAGCGCGGCGGCCGTCTTTCAGCGCGGCAAGCCCAGCTTCTCGTAGCCGATTTACGCCGCGCCCTTAACCTTGCTGACACGGTGACGCCGCATGCGCTGCGCCATAGCTTCGCCACGCACCTGCTGGCAGCGGGGGGCGATTTGCGCACAATCCAAGAATTGCTGGGCCACAGCCAGCTCAGTTCGACACAAGTCTATACACAAGTCGACGCGCAAAGCCTGAAAGCGGTATACGACAAGGTTCACCCGCGCGCGCGCGGCTAGTTTGCATTAAAACGCAACTCGTCTGCACTACATATGTAAAGCGCGGTCTTCCACAGCGAGCGCGGCTTCCTTCACCGCCTCGGTCAGCGTAGGGTGCGCATGGCAGGTGCGGGCGATATCTTCAGCGCTCGCAGAGAACTCCATCGCCACTGCAGCCTCGGCAATCATGTCGCCTGCATGCGCGCCCAGAATATGCACGCCCAGCACGCGATCAGTGGCAGCGTCCGCGAGAATCTTAACAAATCCGTCGGTCGTATTATTGACCTTGGCGCGGCCATTGGCGGTGAACGGAAATTTGCCAATGCGATAATCGACGCCATCGGCTTTCAGCTCTTCCTCATTGCGCCCCACCCACGCCACTTCGGGGGCAGTGTAAATCACACCGGGGATAACATCATAATTTACATGCGCCGGCTGACCAGCCAGCATCTCGGCCAGCGCTACGCCTTCATCTTCTGCCTTATGCGCAAGCATTGGGCCGGTGATCACATCACCAATGGCATAAATACCGGTAACAGAGGTTTTGAAACGTCCATCCGTTTCAATGCGCCCGCGATCGTCGCGCGCCACGCCGAGCGCCTCAAGGCCCAGCCCGTCTGTATGCGGCCGCCGCCCGATAGCGATGAGCACACGGTCGGCGCTCAGCATTTCTTCTTCGCCATCGCCCGATGCCGGTGCCAGCGTAATTTTGGCCGAGGCCTTAAGTGCTTTGACCCCGATAACTTTCTTGCCAAGCATGAAACTAATGCCCTGCTTCTTCAGCACGCGCTGGAAATTTTTCGCAATCTCAGCGTCGACCCCTGGCGTGATACGGTCAAGAAATTCGACCACGGTCACCTCGGCGCCCAGACGCCGCCAGACAGAACCCAACTCAAGACCGATAATGCCCGCACCCACGATAACCAAATGCTTCGGCACCGTGTCAAAGTCCAGTGCGCCTGTTGATGAGACAATGCGGTCTTCGTCAATTTCCACGCCGGGTAGCGGCGTTACCTCAGAGCCGGTAGCCAATACGATATGCTCTGCGCCCAGCGTGCGCGTGCCCCCTTCTGGCAGCGCCACCTCGACCTCACCCGGGCGGGTGAGCCGCGCATCGCCGATAATTTCATCGACACCGTTCTTCTTCATCAAAAACGTCACGCCTTGTGTATTGCCGTCAATACCGCGCTGTTTATAGGCCATCATCTTGGCAAGATCGATTCTTACCTTGCCAATTTCAATGCCCATTTCGTCGGCGTGGCTGGTTTCATCAAACACTTCGGAGGCGTGCAAAAGCGCTTTGGATGGGATGCAGCCAACATTTAGGCAGGTGCCGCCTGGTGCACCGCGCTTATCAATGCAGGCCACGCGCATACCGAGCTGGGCGGCGCGCAAGGCACAAACATACCCGCCGGGGCCCGCGCCGATGACAATGAGATCAAATCGGTCTTCGGTAGTTTGCGACATGAGACGTCCTTTTTATGTCCAGATTTACGTGTCTAGATTTATATATCCAGAAGCAGGCGTTCGGGTGCCTCAAGCGATTCCTTGACCCGCACCAGAAATGTAACAGCTTCCTTACCATCAACGATGCGGTGATCATAAGACAATGCAAGATACATCATCGGACGCACCTCAACTTGACCATTGACCACCATTGGGCGTTCCTGAATTTTGTGCATGCCCAGCACACCCGATTGGGGCAAGTTCAAAATCGGCGTCGACATAAGCGAGCCATAAACGCCGCCATT
>MDTB01235557.1_pt1 | contig 36066 bp, 30 predicted proteins | sample 811161 | NCBI WGS metagenome assembly MDTB01 (sample SAMN05326650, study PRJNA326480) | marine metagenome | isolation source: seawater | place: Mediterranean Sea | collected 2009 | reverse complement strand
TTTAAAAAATAAGGCTGGATGGCAGAGTGGTTATGCAGCGGCCTGCAAAGCCGTTTACGCCGGTTCGATTCCGGCTTCAGCCTCCATAAAAATAAATGAATATTTCAATCATTGGTACAGGTTATGTTGGATTAGTATCAGCTGCATGCTTTGCTGACTTAGGTCACTCAGTTTTAGCTATTGACAATAATAAATCCAAAATCAGGTCTTTATCCAAAGGTAAAAGCATAATTTATGAGCCAGGACTGGATAAAATATTAAAAAAGAATATTAAAAGTAAAAGACTGTCTTTTAGCACTTCATATATCAAAGCATGTCAGGCAGATTTATTAGTTTTATGCATAGATACACCTGCTAAAAAATCTGGAGAACCTAATTTAAAAAATTTAAAACTTGCTTTAAAGTCTATTGCTGCAAAACTTAAAAAGGATATCTTTATTGTAACCAAGTCAACGGTTCCAATTGGAACAAATAAATTCATAAAAAATTATTTCAAGAGGGCATCTCACTATAAAGTTGAAATTATTTCAAATCCTGAATTTTTAAAAGAGGGTTGTGCAGTTGAAGATTTCTTTAATCCATCCAGAATTATTATAGGTCTTGAAAGCAATGCTTCAAAAAAAATTATGGGTAGACTCTATTCCAAATTAAAAATTCCTTCAAAAAGAATTTATTATATGAAAATTGAGTCTGCAGAATTGACCAAGTATGCATCAAATTCTTTTTTAGCAACAAAAATAAGCTTCATTAATAGAATTTCTCAAATTTCAGATTTAACTAACGCTGATATTCATGAAATTAAAATGGGTATGGGCAGTGATCCAAGAATTGGAAGCGAATTTTTGAATGCAGGGCTAGGTTATGGTGGGTCATGTTTCCCAAAAGATATACAGGCATTAAAAAATATTGAAAAAAAACTTAATCTTGATCACTCTATTTTTTCAGCAGTGGAAGAAATTAATGATCAGCAGTATGAGATTTTCTATAAAAAAATCATAAATTCTATTCCAAAAACGAATCTTAAAAATACATCTTTTTTAATTTGGGGATTATCTTTTAAACCAAATACTAATGATATCAGGCATTCAATTGCCTTGAGGCTAGTTCATAATTTAGTAAAAAAAGTAAAAAATTTGTATCTGTATGATCCTGTTTCAATGGGAGAGGCATCAAATTCCTTAAAGAAATATAAGAATATTTCTTTCTGTAAAACTCCATTTGAAAAAATTAAAAATGCCAATGCTTTAATAATTTGCACAGAATGGGATGAATTTAAAAATATAGATTTTACAAGACTTAAACTTTTAAAGGATAAAAAAATTTTTGATGGAAGAAATATGCTCAATAAAAATCAAATCAGAAAGCTAGGTATTGAATATTTCGGTCTAGGAGTATAGAAATATTATTTAGGGTCAAGTCTAAACCAGCTCATTAGCTCTCCTCTGCCTTCTGAACAGATAAGCCATCTATCAGAATCGCTAAATTTTTTAAGAGAAGGAATATTCGATAGATCTCTTGTGCTTGTTTTCAATTCAGTAATATTAAAAAAATCCTCAGCTAAACTTAATAAATTTTTTTGCCTAGCTTCTCCGTCTTTAAAATGAAGAGCATGCGATTCAATTATCAAAGTAGCCTTAGAAACTTTTAAAAAATCCTGCCTTTCCGATAGCAGATCAAATTCTCCCCCTTCAATATCCATTAGAATTAAGCTTGATGCTAATTCCTCATCAGAAAATTCATTATAAAAACCTTTTTTTGCCTCTCCTCTTATTTCTATTCGATCATGTACATTATTTAAGTGTGCATTTTTTTTAATTTGTTTTTGTCCATCTGGAGAGATCTCGTAACAAATAGATTTCTGAAATTTATTATTTATCAGAGCGCCTATTCCATAATAGCCATCAGCTGCCCCTATATCGATCAATAATTTAAATTCATTTCCTGAGTTGGTAAGAGATTCCAGAACTTCTTTTTCATAAAACCCGTATATCATGCTGGGCCTATCTATCTTTCCCCACCAATCACCATCAGACAGGATCATTCCCTTGAAAGGACCAATTTGAACTGTAGACTTATGCATTTTGTCTACTTTTGATGCAAGCTCCAATCTTCTTTGATAAATAAACCCATCTAAGTCAGCAAGATTTAATTTTCTTACAAGAAAAGAAATTAATCGACGAATAAATTTAAAAATCATGATTGAAGAAATAAGTAAGTAATAGTATTAAAATTGTTCTAGATTTATTACCAGGTTTTCCAGGGGGCCTTATCGTTATCATATAGATCATTTAACATTTTTTTCTCTGCAAGCGTATCCATGGGCTGCCAAAAACCTGAATGTTTGTATGCTGATAATTGATTTTTTGCTGCAATTCTTTTTACTGGTTGCTCTTCCCATGCAATCATATCTCCATCAATATAATTTAGTACCTCGGGCTGCAGAACAAAGAATCCACCATTTATCCACGTTTGATTGTCTTTAGGTTTTTCATTGAATTGTTTTACAAGATCACCTTCAAATGTAAGAACTCCAAAACGTCCAGGCGGACTTACAGCTGTTACCGTTGCAAGCCTTTTATTTTTTTTATGGAAATTTATTAAATCATTAATATTTATATCTCCAACTCCATCGCCATATGTAAATAGGAATGGCTCATCATTATCGAGATAACTTTTTACTCTTTTTAATCTCCCACCAGTCAAAGTTGATTCCCCGGTGTCAACGCAGGTAACTTTCCAATTCTCAGCAGCTTCCTTTTGAATTTTTGTTGAGGCAGATGAAAGATCAAATTCTACATCAGCATTGCGAAGTGAGTAATTTTGAAAGTACTCTTTTATGAACATACCTTTATGACCACAGCAAATAATAAATTCATTAATTCCATAGCAAGAAAAAATTTTCATAATATGCCAAAGAATTGGCTTTCCACCAATTTCAATCATTGGCTTTGGACGAAGATAAGTTTCTTCTGATAATCGAGTACCCAAGCCTCCAGCTAATATAACTGCTTTCATAAATACCTACTTTCAAATAACAAACATCTTGCAAACGAATTATATAGATTTTTGTTTTATATTGATAATTATCTAAATTCTAGGATGAGCTTGTTAGCTAATATAATGCCTCGAAGTTTTAATTATCTGATAGTTGATGGGCTGTTTCTATAATTGATTTTTCTGCGCTAATAAATTCAGATCTTAGTAGGTTGAGAGCTTTTTTATTAGAAACCCTTCTTTTTTTTCCAATCATTTTAGCGTCTAAGTATGATTGCTTTTTTAAAGCAAGCATTTTAAGAATGAAATTCGGCCATTGAAACTTTGGTAAATTTTTAAAGCCTTCAATTTTTAAGAGATTAATGATCTCACTAACCCACAATGACTTATTGCATAGAATTAATCTTTCTCCATTTAAACTTTCTAATTTGAGGGCTTTGATATGAGCATTAGCAACGTCTCTTACGTCAATCCAGGCAATATTTAAATTTACAATGCCTTTGGTTGATCCATCAATCAATTTCAATATAAATTGATTTGATGTTCCAATATCGTCAGTTAGCATTGGACCACAAACAGCTGAAGGAATTAGAACAGTAAGCTTAAAAATGTCATCATGCTTAGCACTATCAACAAACTTCCACGCTTCAAGTTCTGCACAAACTTTACTTTTTGTATATGAATCAATTCTTGGGTCATCGGGATTTGTCCAATCAGATTCATTAAATTCTCTTTCTTCACCATCACAACCTGTTACTGCCGCTAGTGATGAAGTTAAAACTACTTTATTAATTTTTGCACTTTTTGCAGCATTTAATACTCGATTTGTTCCATCTACTGCAGCGGTAACCATATCTTCATCTGAGATAGAAGAGGTTGGTGATGCAACATGTAAGACATACTTGCAACCTTGCATTGCCTCTAACCAACCCTTATCGTCTAGTAAATCTGCTTTGACTAACTCTAGGTTGTTTATATTAAGATTTAGTGCTTCCATTGAATTAATAACCTCATCAGCTCTTTTAATAGATCTTAAAGTTCCCCTAACTTTGTAACCTTTTTCAAGAAGAAGTTTAACGCAATGTAAACCTATAAAACCTGTTGCTCCTGTTACTAATACTTTTTCCATTTAATAATCCTAGTATTTCAAAAATTTTATCCTCTTGGTATATTTAATTTAACTAATTTTCTGATTAAAACATGTCATATTTTGTTTTTATAATTAATTTAATCTTGCAATGTCTATATAATTAACTTATTTCAATGCCTTTTTTTCTTATGAGATCGTTAACGTTATTTTTTATATTGCTTTTCGGACCACTTAGTGAAAGTGCCTTATCTAAATCAAATGATTGGTTTCATAGTTCTGGAAATTTTCAAGCTCATAGGCATACAATAAATAGTCAAATCAACCAATCTAATATTCAACAATTAGATCAACTTTGGATTTATCGGTCTGGGCATATAAATAAAGATGATACTGTTCAATCAACACCAATCTTTACTGGAGATAAAATCATATCCTCAACTTCACTTGGCGATATTTATGCACTAAATCCAATTGATGGAACAGAGATTTGGAGAAGTAATCTAGGACAACCTGCAGCAAGAAGGGGGCTCACTTTTTACGATGGAGGCTTCAAGAAAATTTTTGCTCCAACCAGCCAAGGCATAGCAGAAATTAATGAAAATACTGGAATGGTTGAACATATATATACAAGTGGCATAAGTTTGCTTGCTCCAATTATTCAAAATAATCAACTAATTATTGCTACTTTATCAAATGGAATAAAGTCTTTTGATATTGAAACTAAAAATTTACTTTGGGAAGTTAATTTAACGAAAAATAATGTATCACCCAGAATTTGGTCTGGTTTCTCATTTAATGATGAGTTAGGGATTGTTTATGCGGTAACTGGAAGCTCTGATGGATTAACAGGCTTTAATAGAAAGTTAGATGATAACTCGGTCAGTGTTATTGCTGTTAATGTAAATACTGGAAACTTGATTTGGACATTTCAACATGTTCAGCACGATGTTTGGGATTTAGACTTGGTTGGAAACCCTATGTCATTAAAGCTCAAAGTTTCAAATCAAGATTATGATGCCGTGGTTTCATTAACAAAGACAGGAGATATTTTGGTTCTTAATGCAAAAAGCGGCGAGCCAATATTTGAAAACTCTTTTCAAAAGGTACCAGTTATTCAATCTAGTCTTAAAGGAGAGGCATTATCAGAGGTTCAAAAATTATTTACAAAACCAGAACCATTTTCAAACATTATAGTAGATCCTGATAGTGACTTTGATCACTTAGACAAAGAAAATCTAAATTTTATGAACACGAAACTTAGGAATGCTAAATATGGATTTTTTGTTCCACCATCAATAAATTATGATGTTGTAATGTATGGATTGCACGGAGGTGCAGAGTGGCCTGGCGGTTCAATTGATTTTAGTGGCTCCAATCCAGCATTGATAGTGCCCTTCAACAGAGATCCATGGATATTGAGAGTTTATTATGATGATAAAATTTATAGATATATATATAAAATTATTTCAAAGATTAACTCTTTCAAAAATCCCTCACCGGAATATCAAACTCCATGGACTGCATTTCAATCACCAGAAGTTGAGACTGTTGAAAAAATCTTTTCTATGTTGCCAATTACTCCTAAAGATGATTTGTACATTGAGCAATGTTCCTCTTGTCATGGAAGATCCAGACAAGGAACTTACCAAGCAGAATCGGAAGGCGATATAATTTATCCCCCATTAGTTGGCCTGAAATTTACTGATAAATGGAAAGCTGTTTCAAATACTAAACTTCTAAATAATATTCATACTCAGTTTAATATTGATCTTGATATTGATGAGATTGATTATCAAAATATGATGGATAGATATCATGATTATGATCAAAAACTAAAGAAATATAACTTGCTTGGTTACAGCTCTATGTGGCAAATTCTTTTAGATCAAGATGGATATCCAGCAACTAAACCACCATGGGGATTTATTTCTAAAATTAATCTTGTTAAAGGTCAAATTGATTGGAAAATTCCATTTGGATCAAGAGAAGATAATGAAGGTTTCATTGTTGCTAAGGGAGATAAAAACTTTGGTGGAGTCTTATCTACTAAAACAAAAATTATTTTTGCTACTGGAACGCCAGCAAAGTTTCTTTTCGCTTTTGATACAGATACAGGTCAAGAAATTTGGAAACATGAATTACCATTTTCAGGCTCTGCTCCCCCAGCTTCTTTTTTATATAAAGGCTGCCAAATGATATTAACTCAAGCTACTGGAGGAAGGTTTATAGGATATGAATCAACAGGCGACGCTTTAGTAGCTTTTAAGTTAAAAAGTTGTAATTTTCAATAAGATAGCTTTTAAAGATAAATAAATTTGTTAGATATACAGGCTATTTTTGATATATAAGTTGTTATAATCATCGCAATAAATTAAGGAATTAATATGTCAGATTATTTAAGGGTCCCCTACGGATGCTCTGTCCACGGAGAGGAAGAAATTCAAGCTGTTGTAGATGTTCTTAAAACATCTACTCAAATGTCGGTCAAGGTAAGTGAGTTTGAAGAAAAGATTGCAAAATTATTTGCACATAAATATGGGGTTATGACAAATTCGGGATCATCTGCACTATATCTCTTAATAGAATCACTTCGCCTTCCTGAAGGAAGTGAGGTTATTACGCCAGCATTAACTTTTTCAACAACAGTTGGATGCTTAGTTAAAAATAACCTTAAGCCTCATTTTGTGGATGTGGGATTTGATACTTTCTGTGCCGATTATGAGCAGATCAAATCAGCCATTAATTCTAATACTTCTGCAATCCTTGCTCCAGATTTAATGGGAAATGTGTGTGAATGGGATAAAATCCATAATCTAGTTAAAGATAAAAATATCAAAGTAATTATTGATTCAGCGGATACTTTAGGAGCTACCTTAGGCGGCATTTCCACCGGGAAATATGCTGACGCAGCAATCACAAGCTTTTATGGATCACATGTTATTAACGGAGCAGGTAATGGCGGCATGCTAATTACATCTGATGATTTTGTTATGGAAAAATCTAAATTATTAAGATCATGGGGGAGATCATCTTCATTATTTAGTGATAATGAAGCCATAGAAAATCGTTTCAATGTAAGTTTAAATGGCTTCAAATATGATGCTAAATTTGTGTTTGAGCAAATTGGCTATCAGCTTGAGCCATCTGAAATGAGTGCGGCATTTGCATTAGTGCAATTAAAAAAATTAGAACAAAATACAAAAAGCAGGATCAATAATTTTAATGCTAACTCAAATTTCTTCTCTAATAAAAAATATAAGGATTTCTTTATATTGCCAAATCAAAATCCAAGATCATATAGTGGCTGGCTTGCCTATCCAATGATTGTTAAAGAAGATGCACCTTTTACTAGAACAGATATGCAGATTTTTCTTGAAGAACGTAATATTCAAACAAGAGTAATTTTTACTGGTAACATTCTTAGACAGCCTGGTTTCAAGGATATAGACTGCATTGGCTCTCCTGATAATTATAAAAATGCTGATAATGCAATGAGGGGAGGTATATTATTAGCCCTTCATCATGGATTAACTCAAGATATGCAGGAGCATTTTTTTGATTCCACGGCTCAGTTTTTAGATGCTTATTGCTAATCATAATTTTTCTACAAACTCTTTTCAAAAAGGTTATTTAGATGAGTGTAATTCACGACCCTGAATTATCTATTTGCATACCAACATTTTCTAGAAAAAAGTTTTTAGAAAATATACTCTCCCAGTTAATAGAACTAATTGAGCTACAGAAATTTAATCTTGAAGTATGTATTTCAGATAACTGCTCTAATGACGACACATGGCAATATCTTCTTGAGGTATCAAAAAATAAAGATTTCATAAAAATTAAATCTCATTCTAAGAATATTGGAGGCAATAGAAACCTCATAGATATAACTTCAATGGCCTCAGCAAAGTGGATTTTAGTTGTAGGAGATGATGATATGATGATTCCAGATGGATTGAGTAGCTTGCTAAAGATTCTTCCAACTTTAGATGGAGCGGATTATATTTTACTCAATACAAAGCTTGATGCTCATAATAATTTGTTGAAACTTAATTCAGGATTTCAAGATTTAGATAGCATTAAAAATAGCTTGCTTTACTCAATAAATGAATATGGTTTTTGTGGATCGCACTTAATGAACCAAACCGTTGCTCTAAATATGCGAGGCAGAACATACGAAAAATTAAGAACTTGGCCGAGTTTTGGAACATTTATTTATAATGCATTTTCATTAAATAAAAAAATTTATTTCTTTGAAACCCCTGTAGTCTGGCAGGATGCTAATGGTCAAGCAATGACCTGGCAGCCAACTCATTGGCTTAAGTTAATGATTAGAATGCAAAATGTTTTTTTAATAAATCTTGATTCTGATTCAGAGAAACAATTCTATAAACAAGTTATTCAAAACAACATATCTTCTATTTTATTTTTTAAAAGCTTTTACAGAGCTCTAATTTACTCAAGAATTGAAACTCTTGATGTTCTAAAAAGTGAAGAGTATCTCAATTTAATGAGAGTAATTTCTTTTAAGGCGAGATTAAGAAGTTATGCTGTAATATTTTTTATAAGAATGATTCCAAATTTCTTTACTTATTTTATTATAAAAAGAATTTTAAGAAAAAACTTAGATGATTATGTTTATACTGGCAACTTAGATGAAAAAGATGGAATTAGTCAAGATCCAGAGATATTAACAAAAAGTAATGAATTATAAATTTTGGAAAGATAAAAGAGTCCTTATTACCGGGCATAGTGGCTTCAAGGGAGCTTGGTTATCTATGATATTAAATTCAATGGATGCTGAAATACTCGGTATTTCTAAGGAGTCATTGAATAATAATGCAGAACTATATAGTGCTCTAAAGATTAAAGATCTTGTAAAATCATATGATGAAGATATAAGAAATTTAGAAAGTATTAAAAAAATATTCTCTGATTTTAAGCCTGAAATTATTTTTCATCTTGCTGCACAACCCCTTGTAAGAAAGTCATACCTACTTCCATTAGATACTTATGAAATTAATGTTATGGGAACCATAAATATTTTAGAGTCCATAAGAGCAACTAACTCTGTGCGAGCTTCATTGATGATTACAACAGATAAGTGTTATGACAACAAAGAATGGATATGGGGTTACAGGGAGCATGATGCTATGGGCGGTCATGATCCATACAGCAGCAGCAAAGGTTGCGCAGAGTTAGCCATTCAATCATATCAAAATTCTTTTTTTAAAGATGATTCAATGTCAGCAATTAGTTCAGTAAGAGCTGGCAATGTAATTGGTGGTGGAGACCTGTCGGAAGATCGTCTAATTCCAGATATAGTTAGAGCAATTAAAGGCAAGTCAAAAGTCTCTATTCGGAATCCGGCTGCAACAAGGCCATGGCAACACGTTTTTGAACCATTAAACGGATATCTTATGGTCGCTGAAGATTTGTTTGAAAATGGATTTCAGAATAACTCCTCATGGAATTTCGGTCCTCTCATTACTGATATAAGAAGTGTAGACGAGGTTACAAAATTATTTTGTAGCATATGGGGAGACATAGATATCATTGAATATGACGATTCTCCTCAACCCCACGAAGCAAATTTATTAAGTTTAGATGTAAGTAAGTCATACCATGAACTCAAATGGAGGCCTCGTTGGTCATTAGACCAATCAATGCCTCACATTGTAAATTGGTATAAAGAATATATCTCTGGAGCTGATGTTCTGAGCTTAAGTAGAGAACAAATAAAAGAATTTTTTCGAATAAATACTTAAATCAGTAGCTTGAAATTATACATATCTCATCGTTTAAATACATATTACCAAAATGTTTAATCCTAAGGTAAGTGTCATCATTTTGTCATATAATCAAAATGAGTATATCGCTGATGCAATTAATAGCGTTCTTGATCAAACATACAAAAATTTAGAGATTATCATCAGCGATAATGGTTCAAATGATGGTTCGAAAGAGACTATTAAAGAATTTTCAGAGCAAGACTCTAGAATTATTTTTTTAGATTATCCTGAAAACTATAAGATCACAGTTAGGCAAAATAAAGCTGCTCAAATTTCCACAGGTGATTTTATTAGTTTGCTATATGGAGACGATTATTATCTTCCCGATAAAATTGAAAGTCAGTTATCCATCTTTCAAAAACTATCATTGGACTGGGGAGTAGTGCATGGTCCAGGTTTCAGAGAGGATGTAAAAACACTAAAAAGAAATCTTGAGCCAGTAACTAAAGCTCATGGTGAGAGCTTGTTATCTCTTATTAGAAATTTTTCAGATGGTTTCATTAATCCTATCGCACCTCTCGTTCGAAGAGAATGCTATTTGTTAAATCAATCTTTTGAAGAACTCTTTACGGAGGGAGAGGGTGTATTTTTTCGATTTGCTTTGAAATATAAATTCTATTATGTTGATAAACCATTAGTTGTTATGAGAGAGCATGATAAAAATATGGGTAAAGCAATTATTAAAAATGGAGAAATTCATAGTTATTGTATGAGAAAAATTGCCGAACATCCTGATTTTCCAATTGAATATACCAAATATTTAAGAAAACATGAGTCAGATCACATGTTTGGTGTTGGTTTTGAATGCTTCAAGCAAAATCTTGATATCAAAAAAGGCATTAAACTGATAAGGAGATCTGCAGGAGTGTACCCACTGAACCTTTTACGTATTTATTTTTTAGGTGCATTTTTTCTTTCATTTCTTCCAAAATTTTTTTTAAAGCCACTATTAATATTTTTTTCTTTTATTTTTCAATGGGATGATCAAAAATCACTTGAAGATTATTATTCTTAGCAAGCTTTCTAGAGGATTTTTATTATTAATACCGTTAACAAATCTACTTTTAGCTTAAAAAGCATTCTCTCAACCAGCTCTTTTCAGTTATTAATTTTTATTTCAGGCCTTGTAATTAATAAATGTATAGCAGTTTTTTCAGGCCCAACAGGAATTGCGTTGTTTGGTGTAATCAAGAACTTTCACATTTTTTATGGAAGTATCTTAAAGCTTGGCTCTGATAATGTAATTATTAATAGGGCATCACGGGCTTCAAAATCAAATGTGCAAAAAAAAGAACTGATTTCATCTATTTTAAAGTTATGCGTTTTTCAAATAATTTTTGTTTTTTTTACTTTAATTATTATGGACGGCCTCATATATGATTTAGTTTTCCAATCAATCCTACCTTCGAAAGAAAAGTGGCTAGTAAGATTAATATTAATACTGATATTTTTGACGGTATTTTCAGAAATGATAGTTAGTTTTTTTAATGGGCTGCTCGATTTAAAAAAAGTATTCATTTCAGGATTCTCAGGATCTTTATTTACTATGTTGCTTGCTTTAACAATAAAGCCAACTTCTTTTTTAGAGATCTCGATTTTGGCACTTTCCAGCGGATCAATATCAGCAATTATTCTCCTATATTTCTTATTTCAAAATTCATATTTTTCTTTTTCCGATGAAGATAAATTTAGCAAAATATCTCATGGGGCTTTACCCATTTCACTCCCACTCCTTATTCAACCAATTTTAGTATCAACAGCCTTTTTAATTATTCAAAATTTAATAAGTTCAAGTTACGGAATGAAAGAGCTTTCCTTTTTTGTTCTGTGTACAACCCTAGTTGGTGTAATTATGAGCTTGATGATGGCCTCAGGAAGAATGTACTTCTTGCCAAAATTAGGCTCCTTAGAAGACTTAGACGAGAGAAATAGATTTTTTCAAACAAACATCTACTTTTTCTTGATAGCGGCATCCTTAGTTTCTTTGATCATATTCTTTTTTGCACCGCTAATTATTCAAATACTTTATTCTGAAAAGTTCCTGGAAGCTTCGCTCTTATTAAGTTTGTTCTCCTCCACACTTATCTTAAAGTCATTTGAATGGATTGTAGCTATTTCGTCATGGGAAAAGAATAGATATAGAATTTATATTATTCCAGAATTTATTCGAGAGATTCTGTATGTAGCTTCATGCTGCATTTGCATTGCGCTGCAACTTGAATTTGTATATATATTTGTTGGTTTTTTATTCTCTGAGATTATTGCTTCTACATTTTGGATTGGATATCTATATTTTTATAAATTTGAGCTAAGCATTAACCCTATTTTAATAGCGACTGTTTATATAATAACTTTTCTTTTAATTGTTTTGAATTATCATGCCATATAATTTAATTGATCAGAAATTCGTATCATGAGTTCTAAGCAGAAAATAGTTTTAGTTGATTATAAGATGGGTAATTATCATTCTGTAACTCGCTCACTACATAGAATAGGGGTGGAATCAAAAATATCATCTGATCCAAAGGTCATTCTTTCTGCAGACAAAATTATTTTAGTTGGAGTGGGCCATTTTAAAAAAGCAATGGAAAACCTTCATTCCTTTAATTTAATTGACTGTTTGAATGAATTTGCTTTAACTCAAAAGAGACCAGTTTTAGGTATTTGTTTAGGTATGCAGCTAATGGCTAAATATGGTGAAGAGGGTGATTGCAATGGTTTGGGCTGGGTAGATGGAAGAGTAAAAAAATTTAACATTACTGATAATTTAAAATTTAAAATTCCGCACACTGGCTGGAATCAAATCAAACATCAGAAAGAGAGCGCTTTAATGGATAAGATACAAAATTCAACTGAATTTTATTTTGTACATTCTTACTTTTTTCAAACTGATGATAAAGATATTATTTTAAATACTACAAATTACGCTGGAAGCTTCATCTCTGCAATTCAGAATGAGAATTTTTTTGGTGTTCAATATCATCCTGAAAAAAGTCATGATCAAGGTTTACAGCTCTTGCTAAACTTTATTAATTTATAAATACTATGTTTCGTCCCAGAATTATCCCTGTTTTACTCTTGAACGATAGCTCTCTTGTAAAATCAAAATGCTTTAAAAAATTTCAATATATAGGCGATCCAATGAATGCTGTAAAACTCTTCAATGAATTCAAAGCAGATGAACTAGTATTCCTTGATATAAGTGCGACAAAGAATGATAGATTGATTTCACTCGACTTGGTCAAAGCAGTTGGTGAAGAGGCAAATATGCCTTTTGCAGTTGGAGGCGGTATTAAATCAGTTGATGATATTCAGGCAATTATCTCAAATGGAGCGGAAAAAGTTATATTAAGTTCTCATGCAATCAAAAATCCAGTATTTATAAAAGAGGCCGCAAATGCATTCGGAACTTCAACCATTGTTGTTTGTATTGACGTAAAGAAAAATATTTTTGGCAAACAAATGGTTTATATTGATAACGGCAGGATTAATACAAAAATTAATCCAATTGATATAGCCATCTTGGCAGAAAGGCAGGGAGCCGGAGAAATAATTATTCAGTCTATTGATAATGATGGACTCATGATGGGCTATGATTTGTCATTAATTAACGATATATCAAAAAATGTTTCTATCCCAGTTGTTGCTCTTGGTGGAGCGGGCCATTTTGATCATATTAAAGATTGCTATAAGAACACATATGCAAATGCTATGGCAGGAGGAAGTTTTTTTGTTTTTCATGGGCCAGAGAAAGGTGTACTGATATCCTATCCTGATTCAAAGTCAATCGAAAAATTAAGACAAGAAACTAGTTCAACCTAATCAATTAAAATACTCAACTTATCAAGTTTTTATATAATGTATAATCCATCAATGGGATATCAAATTTGTTCAAGATGCGTTATGGATTCATCTGATCCTGATATTTCTTTTGATTCAAATAATTATTGTAATCACTGCAATGAATTCTTTGCTTTCAAACAAGCAATAGCATATAAACCTGGAGAAAGTGAGAAAAAACTTGAAAAGCTTGTTTCTAATATAAAAAAACAAGGCCAAAAGAATAAGTATGACTGCCTGATAGGAGTTAGCGGGGGTGTCGACAGTTCTTATGTGGCATATTTAGTAAAAGAACTTGGATTAAGACCTCTAGCTTTGCACATGGATAATGGGTGGAATTCTGACCATTCGGCAGCAAACATTAGGAATATATGTTCAAAGCTTGAGATTGACTATATTAGCCACGTTTTAAACTGGGATGAATTTAAGGATATACAATTATCTATTTTGAAGTCCTCAATTGTTGAAGTAGAACTCCCAACAGATATTGCTATAACGGCTGTTTTACACAGGGCTGCGGCACAGCATAATATTAAATATATTATTGGAGGCGGCAATTATGCAACTGAGGGAATCTTACCAGAATCCTGGTTTTACAATCCCAGAGATAAAAAACTCCTAAAATCAATTCACAAAAAATTTGGGACCGTACCCATGAAAACTTTTCCAACTTTTGATTTTTGGCTTGAAATATACTACAAATTTTTTAAAGGAATTAAAATGGCGTATCTATTAAATTATTTCCCTTATTCAAAGGAGGAGGCAATCGATGTCTTGACCACTAAGTTTGCATATCAGGAATACGGCGGGAAGCATCATGAATCAGTATTTACTAGATTTGCTCAATCATATATTCAGCCTGTCAAATTTAACGTTGATTATAGAAGAGCAACCTTGTCTTCTCTTATTTGCAATAGAATTGTTACGAGAGACGAAGCATTGCAAGAATTAAAAAAACCATCCTATGATTCTTCCACACTCAATGCTGATAAAGAATATGTAGCTAAGAAATTTAATATTTCAGTTGAAGAACTTGATTCTATTATTAATGCTGAACCCCAATCTTATAAAGATTACCCAAATGATGAGAGATTTCTGTCTTTTATTTATAGAGTGTATAGAAGATTTTTTAAACCTCAAAAAACTCACTAAAATTATTATGGATATCTCTAATACTAAAGTTTGTGTAGTTGGATTAGGATATGTTGGATTGCCATTAGCTGTTGAATTTAGCAAAAAATTAACAGTTATTGGGTTTGATATTAACAATACTCGAATTGCGGAGCTCAAAGATGGTCGAGATTACACAAATGAATTAACTTCTGATGAACTAAGGGCTGCTGGCGATATTGTTTTTACTTCTGACCAGGAAGAAATTACATCTTGCAATTATTATATTGTTACAGTGCCAACTCCAATAGATAAAAAGAAGAATCCAGATTTTTTACCATTAATTAATGCTAGTAAATTTGTTGGAGGCTTGTTAAGTGACGGGGATATAGTTATATATGAGTCTACTGTTTATCCTGGAGCAACAGAAGAAGTATGTATTCCAATTCTAGAGAGGACATCAAATCTAGTTTTCAATAAAAATTTTTTTGTTGGATATTCTCCAGAAAGAATCAATCCGGGAGATAAAACTCATAGATTGCCTGATATTAAAAAAGTAGTTTCTGGCTCTGACGATCGAACCTTAAATTTAATTAATGATTTATATAAACTAATTATTAAAGCTGGAACATATAAAGCAGAGAGCATAAAGGTAGCAGAAGCTGCAAAAGTTATTGAAAATACCCAAAGAGATCTCAATATTGCCTTGATTAATGAGCTAGCAATTATCTTTGAGCATCTTGATATTGATACTGAGTCTGTATTGAAAGCTGCAGAAACAAAATGGAATTTTTTACCATTTAGACCAGGATTAGTTGGTGGACATTGTATAGGCGTAGATCCTTATTATCTAACTTTTAAGGCTCAGGAAATAGGCTACGACCCAAAAATAATTTTATCAGGTAGAGAGCTGAATGATGGCATGAGTGAGTTTGTTTCCCAACAGCTTTTAAAAAAACTCAATTGCAACTCACCTCGAATCTTAATCATGGGTTTATCATTCAAGGAAAACTGTCCTGACATTAGGAATACTAAAATAATTGATATTTATCATAATCTCGTTAAAGCAGATTGTTATGTAGATATATATGATCCCTGGATTAGCAAGGAAGCTGCTGTTAATGAATTTGGTATCGATGTATTAGAGTATCCTAAAAAAGGACAATATGAAGGCATTTTAATTGCTGTTGGTCATGATGAGTTTAAAGCAATGGGTCCTACTGCAATTCGAGAATTTGGAAAACCAGGACATATTTTATATGATTTAAAGTATATCTTTGATCCTTTAGATACAGATCTACGCTTGTAATCAATCTATGCCATCATATCAATTAATACAGGAAGGCCTTATCTTAAAACCAAAGACCTGGCTCATAACAGGGGTTGCTGGTTTTATAGGCAGCAATTTATTGGAGAAACTTCTTCAATTAAATCAAACTGTTATAGGTATTGATAACTTCTCAACAGGCCATAATAAAAATTTAGAGGATGTAAAACTATCAATAAGTGATGAGCAGTGGAAAAGATTTAAATTTATTGAAGGAGATATTGCTAACTTTGAAACTTGTAATAAAGTTTGTCATAAAATTGACTATGTTTTGCACCAAGCTGCATTGGGATCAGTTCCAAGAAGCATTCAAGATCCAATTTCCTCCAATCATAGTAATGTTACTGGTTTTTTGAATATGTTAACTGCTGCTAAGGATGCAAATGTTCTAAATTTTGTATATGCAGCAAGCAGCTCTACATATGGTGATCATCCTGATCTTCCCAAAAAAGAACATTTAATTGGCAATCCATTAAGCCCATATGCAGTAACAAAGTATATAAATGAGCTTTATGCTTCAGTCTTTTTCTTGACTTATGGCATTAATACAATAGGCCTGCGCTATTTTAATGTCTTTGGAAGGCGGCAAGATCCAAAAGGTTCATATGCTGCTGTAATACCAAAATGGTTAGATGCGTTCATAGATGGCAAAGAGGTGATTGTAAATGGTGATGGCAGCACTTCAAGAGATTTTTGTTATATTGATAACGTGGTCCAAGCCAATATACTTGCTGCAACAACAGATAATAAGTCTGCATATAATCAAGTTTATAATATTTCAGTAGGCAACAGAACCACATTGTTGGAGTTGACCGAGCTAATTAAAAAATCTCTGCCACAAGAAAGTTCTTCAGAAATTTTATTTCATGATTTTAGAATAGGAGATATTAAACACTCTCAGGCTGATATATCAAAAGCAAAGAAATTACTTGGCTACGATCCAAAATATAGCGTTGAGGCAGGGATATTGGAAACCATTAAGTGGTACTTAGCCAAATAAATATTATCAACCCGATCTAGGAGATGTCCTAAAGGCATTAAATTTTTTGCTAGAAAATAGCACTCTAGCATTTAAAGATTTAAGTAAAGTATGCACTTTTTTATAAGACATTGGATATTCATATTGAGCATACATTCCGTCCAAAGTGTCTAGTATTGCCCAATCCTCAAGTTGTTTTTCAGTCAAGTCTAATAAGCCTTGATAATCATATACCGGAATAAAACAATCAGAAATGAACCTAGAGTTAAAAAATATTTTTCTTATCACACGCTTTACACTTAATAATTTTCTTATATTACTCATTAAAAATTTCTCACAGGCTTCGTACTTAATAAAATTTTTAAATAATGGTCTCCACAAAAGGTATTTTGGAGACAGGAATCCAACTTTTGGAGGAGGGTATATATCAAATACAACCTCTCCATCAGGTTTAACAAAATCGTATAATTTTTGGATTGAATCTTTCGGTGATGGCGTATGCTGCAATACACCTCTGCAGATAACAACATCAAATTTTTTATTTGGAATGAGTTTCAAGAAATCTGCTTTCACTCTTATGCAGTTTTGCTCAGACTGCGCAACATTAAAAAATATTGCTTGAGAAAGATCTACTAAAACTAAGTCTTTTGCATGTTTTACTATATGCTCAGAAAATCTTCCTGCTCCACATCCAATCTCAAGAACAGTCTTGTCATTAAAGAAATCTAACTTTGAAAAAATTACATTTTCGAGCAGTTCTTGCGAGCAGGAAAAATTATTCTTGCTATCAATTTGGATATTGACATGATCACGCCATTGCTTGCCAAAATTGGCCACATATTTGTCATCTCGATCTAAAATCAAAACTCCATTGTCTTCTTGAAATTCATTTTTAAAATATTGATGAGCCATAATTATTTTGTACTAAAAAATTTGTTAAATTATAAACTCATTTTTATATCTGAGACAGAGAGATTTCTTGTAAATTAAGATTGATACATCAAGATACTTTTTTATATTATCCTTAAAGAATAAATAAATTTTCACTATTGATTAGTAAAACCTAGTAGAATTTACTCATTCTTTAAAAAGGTTTTTTTGCATGTGTGGTTTTACTGGGTTTTATCTCAATCATGAGAAATCTATGCTTGATTTAGAGAATATCGTCTCTAAAATGACGGATACTCTTGAACACAGAGGCCCCGATGATAAAGGTGTATGGTGTGATCCTTCAAATGGATTGGCGTTAGGTCATAGACGACTTTCAATTGTTGATCTTTCTCCTTCTGGTCATCAACCAATGAGCTCTAGAAATAATCAATATGTGATTGTCCTAAATGGCGAGATTTACAATCATGTTGAGCTCCGTAATGAATTAGATGCAATCAATCCTGGTTTCAAATGGAACGGTCATTCTGATACAGAAACTCTGCTTGCTGCATTTGAAGAATGGGGAGTAGAAAAAACATTAGATAAATCTATTGGAATGTTTGCAATAGCTTTATGGGATTTAAGATCGCAAATGCTTACCTTAATTAGAGATCGATTTGGAGAAAAGCCTTTATATTATGGTTGGATTGACAGTGGAAACGACGGCAAGATCTTTGGTTTTGGTTCAGAGTTAAAAGCATTAAGGGCTTATCCTGGTTTCAAAAATAGCATATCGAGAAATTCATTGAAACAGTTTTTCAAATATATGTATGTTCCTGCTCCGTATAGTATTTTTAATGGAATTTATAAATTAGAGCCAGGTTGCATGCTTTCATTGAATATTCCTCCTGAAGCTGAGCCATGTGGCCTTCCTCGTTCATTAGATGGAGGTAATTTTTCTTATGAAAATCTTCTAATAAAGAAATGGTATAAATTTAAGACAGTTATCTCTGAAGCGTCCAAGAGTGTAATTAAAGACGAATCAGAGGCTACTTATTTATTAGAGCAACAGCTTACAGAAACCATTAGAATGCAAAGTTTAGCTGATGTACCTTTGGGAGCTTTTTTATCTGGAGGCGTGGATTCTTCTGCTATTGTCGCATTAATGCAGAATCAGGCTACAATGCCTGTAAAAACATTTACTATAGGCTTTGAGGATGCTCAGTTTGATGAATCTCAATACGCCATGGGAGTTGCTTCTCATTTAGGTACTGATCATTATGAGATGAAAGTAACCTCTGACGATGCTCTCTCTTTGATTCCACAGATTCCGATGTTATATGATGAGCCCTTTGCGGATTCATCTCAAATTCCAACATACTTTGTTTCTCAGGCTGCAAAAAAGGAAGTTACCGTTTCTCTTTCTGGGGATGCAGGCGATGAATTATTTGGAGGCTATAATAGATATTTGTGGGCACCTCAGGTTTGGAAGAAAATAAACTGGATGCCTTTTACCGCAAGAAGATTGCTTGGTGAAACACTAAGAAGAGTTCCATTAAATTTTTGGGATCAAATTGGAAATTATTATAATTTTTTTCGCTCTGAGTCTAAAGGTGTTTTAAGGCTTGGGGATAAGATTAGTAAAACTGCTTTGAGATTGAAGCAAGTAGATTCTTTAGATGGTTTGTATAGAAGTTTAGTGTGTGAATGGCCAAATACTGATTTTCTTGTAAAGGATGATCCAGAAGAATTTGAAGATAATTCTAGTTTGGTTGATTTAATAGAGGACTCCTTGCCAACAAATGGACTTCATGATCCCGTCTCAAGAATGATGTATTGGGACACAATTAGCTACTTACCAGATGACATTTTATGCAAGGTAGATAGAGCTGCCATGTCAAATAGCTTAGAAACTAGAGTGCCATTTCTTGATCATCGAATTGTTGAACTATCATCAAGAATGCCATTAGATTTTAAAATTAAAGGCGGTATTGGAAAATCAGTGCTTCGAAATATTCTGTACAAACATGTTCCGAAGAATTTAATCGAAAGACCAAAAGCTGGATTTGGTATTCCACTGGGATCATGGTTAAGAGGCCCTTTAAGGTCATGGGTTGAAGAGCTAATAAATCCAGACAGATTAGAAAGAGAGGGATACCTTGAGCCTGCTTTAGTAACAAAAATTTGGAATGAGCACTTAAGCGAAAAAAGAGATTGGTCCTTTAGGATTTGGAGTGTTGTGATTTTTCAGCAATGGCTTGAGTCCACATCATAGTTTTCTTTTTTTATTTGTTTCATAATTCCATTCAATGCCCTAAAATGCATCTATGAATAAATTTGTATTGTTTCTCAACTCATTTATAGATTTTTTTAGGTCTCATGTTCTTATCAAGGCATCTTTAAAGTATATAGGAGCTTCTGTAGCCTTTAGTATTCTTATAATTTTAATACTTTCACCAAAATTTTTAATCTCCTCAACTTTAATTGAAAATACTGATACTGCTGATACTCAAAAGCTTGATGGTGCCGGAGGTTTACTTCAAGCCTTGACTGCAGGTGGAGGTAATACATTTTTTGAAAAATATAAAACTACCTTAGAGTCAAATTCAGTTGCAAAGAAAATGTGGGATGATGGATGGGGCAAAAGAATCTTTAGTCCAGGATCAGATAACCCAACTAATGAAATCCCTAAGCCACAACCAATAACTAAGATCTTATCATCGATGTTGTTGGGTTATGAGCTTGGCGAATATTATACCTATATAGACTTAAAACAATTTATAAAAAACAATGTTGGATTATCAAAGATTGGAAGAAGTGCCAAAATTACCGCAACTATTCAATCATCCGACAAAGAATTTGCAATTGAATTTCTCGATGCAATTATTTACAAAGCAGACAGTGAGGCGAAAATTAATGAAATTGCCCTTACTGAATCTAGAATTGCATACCTAAAAGAAGGGCTTGCAAATTCTAAAAATGCAACTGTTACTAATGGCTTGTCTAATTTATTGAATTCAGCCTACTTTTCTCTTGTTACCCTAAAAAGTGATCAACCATATTTTGTAGTTATTGTAGATAAGGCTAACTCTAGTGAGACGCCTATCTCGCCCAATATCTATATAATTTTGTTTGCTAATCTTGTTACATTTCTTTCTTTGAGTGCATTTATTTCCTATTTTAGCGCTAACAAAGAACAGATATGGTAAACGAGTTTGCTCAATATATTGATTATGGAGATAGCTATCTATACTACTTATTTGAATTCTCAAATTATGCATGGTGTGTATTTTTAACAATACTTGCTCATAAGCTAAGCCTTATTTCAACAAGGGCAATGTGGGTTTGGATAGCTATATTTGCTTCTCCATTTTTATTTAATTACGTAATTTTTTCTCCTACATTGTACGGCGATCAATATATTTATACATTTGAAGTTGTGGAGAGGGCTTTTGGAAGAGAAAGAATTCAAGGCTCTGGACTAAGTGGGTATAACTCTACAGGTTATTTAACCGGCATACTTCTTTCATATATTCCTATTCCGGTGGTGGCAACTTTAACTTCATTGGCTTTTTCGAATAGAATTATTGCTTTTGTTTTTTATATATGGCTTTCAAGGCTAGAGCACGTTTCTGAAAAGGCAATATTAATATTTATGCTAATTCCAAGTTTTATCTTATATACCTCATTGTCTTTACGAGAAACACTGATTATTGTTCCTGCTACGATTTGTTTAGTAAGTTTTTTAAGAGGCAAATATCTTCCAATCTTTTTAATGATGCCAATTTTATGGATTTTAAAATTTCAAGTGTTTACATTTTTAATGATATTTTTTATAGCCACAATAATATTCAGAACACATAAAAGTATGTTGATGTTTGTAATATTCGTAATAGGTGGTTTTCTAGGCCTATTTATTTTTGAAGAACAAGTTTTAGAAATTATCAATTTATATAGATTGGCATTTTTGGCAGAAGACTTTGAAGGAGGATATGCCGGATTTGGCTTGTACGGACTTGAATATGAATACGTAGAGCTAAAATCAATTGTTGACGCAATAATTGAAAGTTTGAAGGGAATCCCAGTTCTATTATTTATTCCATTACCATGGAACTGGGCTGGCCTTTTATATCCAATTCAGTTCTTTGAAAGCGTTGCTTTAATGGTAGGATTTATATATATCATCCAAAGATACTCACTTTTAAAGGTACAGGCTTTTTACCCTTTAATTTTTTCATTTTTGGCTGCATTCGGATTGTATGCAATTCTCAATCAGAATGAAGGAACATTTGTAAGATACAGATTTGAGATAGTTTTTCCATGGATGGTAGCTTTGTATTATTTGGGCGTATCTTCACTAGAAAAATCTAAAGATTCAAGCAACAATCTAGCATAAGAATTTTTATAATCTATTTGTGACTGTAAAGTTTTTTTATCGATCCATTGATTGTTATATGCTGCGATTTCAGGACAACCAATTAGATAGCCAGTTCGATTTTGTATTGCTTTTATTAATGATGATGCATCGTGCAGTGAATCAAATGTCCCAGTGTCCATCCAGATCATTTCATCGTCCAAGAAAGAGGCTTTTAATTTATCCTCATTTATATATAAGTTATTTAAGTCAGTAATTTCAAGTTCTCCCCTAGAAGATGGAACAAGTGACTTGGCTTTTTGAATAACAGAATTGTCGTATACATAAATTCCAGTTACGGCAAAATTTGAAATAAATTTAGTAGGCTTTTCAAAGATTTTTACTACATTATTACCTTCAATTTTTGCAACCCCATATCGCTCTGGGTCATTAACTTTGGTGCACACTATATTCGCACCACTTTTAAAGTTATTACCTAGACAATTTTTTAATGCATCACCATAAAAAATGTTGTCACCTAAAATTAAGGTTACATTTGATGATCCTATAAAATCTTCAGCAATAATAAAAGCTTCAGCAAGACCATTTGGTTCGTCTTGAATTAGGTAAGTAATGTTAAGCCCGAAATTTTTTCCATTACCCAAAAGATTTAAAAATTTATTCATTTCTTCAGACTTAACAATAATAGCTATTTCTTTAATATTTAATTCCATCAAGGATGTTAAGGGATAAAAAATCAGAGGCTTATCATAAATAGGTAAAAGCTGTTTAGAAACTGATTTTGTCAGTGGACTAAGTCTTGTTCCATTGCCTCCTGCTAAAATAATTCCTTTCATAATTTTTCAACAATTCTTGATAGTTCACTCTTCCAGCTTGGAATTAAGAAATTAAATTCGTTCTCAAATTTTTTTACATTTAAAGAAGTATCATAAGGTCTTGGCGCAGGAAGCGCAAAATCCCTGTTTTTCTTTGAAATCACAGTCCTCTCTTTTGTATTGAGTTTATTTGCAAGTAATTTATTGATTTCACAAACAAACTGATATTTGCTTGCTTTACCTTTGTTAGCAAAATGATAAATACCCCATGATTTCTTGCCCGCATCAATTTTTTTTAAGACTTCATAAACTCCTAATGCCAGTGAATCTGAAGAGGTTGGATTGCCATAGACATCTGTGGCACCCATTAAATCTACCGTTTTTTTATTAAATTGAGAAATAATTTTTTTAAGAAAATTTTCTGATGTAGTGCTGTATAACCAGGCTGTTCTGATAATAATATATTTTGTACAAATAGATTGAATAAATTTTTCACCCATCAGTTTTGCAGCTCCATACTTATTTAATGGATTAGTTTTTGAGCTTTCATTATATCTTCCAATCGTCCCGTCAAATACGTGATCAGTAGAAATATGAATTAATGGAAGATCCTTTTTATAGCAATATTCTGCAATTGATTTAACAGCCAGAGAATTGATCAAAAAATTTTTATTATCAGTTTCAGCATTATCTACTTTATTGTATGCAGCAAAATTAAATATGTATTTAGGAGTAAATTTTGAGAGGGTTGCAAAAATCCTGTCTGTATTTGACAAGTCGAGGTCTTCAGAGGAGAGAAAGATAGTATTTTTGGGACAGATTTTCTTGAAAGAGAGAGCAAGTTGGCCATTTGAGCCTATTACTAAAATCAACTCTTCCACCAATTTTTATTTTTTATATACCATTCAATAGTTTTTTTCATGTTTAATTGAAAATCGCTTTTAATTTTCCTACCAAGCAAAGTTTCACCTTTAGTCATATCAATAGCATATCTTTTATCATGACCAGGCCTATCTTTTACAAATGAGTAATTCAATTCAATGGAAAATTGTTCACTAAGAATCTTCGAGATGGTTTGAAGTACTTCAAGATTAGTTTTTTCGCAATTGCCTCCTATGTTAACAGATTGATTTTTTACATTTTTTTTGTGTAATTCAAAAATAATTTTTATGTGATCCTCTACAAAAATCCAATCTCTGATATTTTTGCCATCACCATATGTTGGAATCTCTTGTTCATTTATAGCATTAAAAATAATTTTAGGTATTAATTTTTCATGATGTTGTCTTGGCCCAAAATTATTACTGCAATTAGTTATAAGATACGGAATTTTATATGTCCTTCCCCAGGCATGAACTAGCATTTCAGAAGCTGCTTTTGAAGCAGAGTATGGAGAGCTTGGTTGGTATTGATGAGACTCAGTAAATGGAGGATCTTTCACATTTAAATCACCGTATACTTCATCAGTAGATACGTGATGAAATAAGATTTTTTCTCTTTCAGAAATCCATCTTATCCCTTCAAGCAAGTTATATGTTCCAACTATATTCGTATTAATAAATTGTCTAGGCGAATCTATCGAATTATCTACATGGGACTCGGCTGCAAAATTAATTAATAAGTCTGGCTTGAAGTCTTTGATTATCTTTTTGATAGATTCATAATCATTTATGTCAATTTTAATCAGGTCATATCGTGGCAATTGATTCAAGCTTTGAAGAGTTTTTTTTGAAGTAGCGTATGAAAGATTGTCAATATTAATTATTTCTGTAGATTCAGTTATATCTGATAATTGATTTATGTATGCTGAACCAATAAATCCTGCCCCGCCGGTTACAATTACTCTTCTAAATGGATAGTTTTTCATGCTACACAATGTTTAATTCACTTAAATTTTTAGCATTTCTATCCTTAGTCGAAAGAAAATACTTTTTGTATTTTGGCCAACCAATACCCAAGTTTTTATCTTGCCAATAAATTGATTGCTGATGATTTGGGCTGTAAATGTTATCAATCTTGTAGCTGATGAGGGTGTTTTTACTCGTGGTGATATATCCATGAGCGAACCCTCTTGGAATAAAAAGAATATTTCTATTCTCTTCAGAAATAATTACTTTTGCATAATCTAGAAATGTCTTTGAAGACGGCCTTAAATCTACAATGAAATCGAAAATTTCACCTTTTATTACTGTAACTAATTTGGCTTGTTCGAAGGGATGATCTTGAAAGTGCATTCCCTTTACCGTACCCTTATTTTTTATAAATGAGCATGAGTCTTGAATGAAATTCTCACTTCTCATGTTTGTGTCATAAGTGTTCGTAAAGAATCCTAAATCTGAATCAAATTTATTTCTTTTAAACAATGAGACATTTTCAAAATTTGATAATGATTTTTTAGACATATCTAGACTTCATATACTTCAATTTGAGGGATGGGAAATAGAAGTTTAGTTCCTTTTTTAAAAATTTTTTTGGATTTAGATAGGATTTCTTCTTTATAATTCCATGCATTGACTATCAACATATCATAATCTGTGTCTGTCAATGATTCCTCAGATATTACAGGAATTTTATAATTTGGAAAATAATTACCAATTTTTGTTGGCGTTGTATCTACACAAAATTTAATAATTTGAAAGTCTAAATCAAAAAAGGAAAAAAGTGTAAATGCTTTAGCTGGAGCACCATATGCACCAATTATCTTATTTTTGGCTGATTCCTCCTCTATTATTCTTTTAATTTCTTTTTTGCTTTTATAAATTTTCTTTGAAAATTCATTAAATATATTCTTTTTATCAAAAAACTTTGATTCTTTATGTATAGTCTCTTTTACAATTGGTTTGATAGGCATTTTTCCCTCTCTTGAGCAAAAAAACGTTGCAGATCCCCCATGAACTTTTGAAAAAAATACATCTGAAACCTCAAAACCAAATTCTTTAACAAGCATATTAATATTTAAAAGAGAATAATAGAACATATGCTCATGATAAATTTGATCAAATTCACCATTTTTAAATGTATCTATAGCATATGCATTTTCAATAATAAAAATTCCATTATCGTCTAGTAGCTCTCCCATTGCTTTCATTAATTTTTTTGGATCATTGTTATGAGCAAACATATGTCTTGCAATTCCAAGCTGGAATCTACCTAATCTATTTGATATATTTCTAGCCAACCTATCTGAAAAAAAATTGACTTCGGTTTCTATGCCTTGTTTTATCGCAATTTGTGCAATATTTTCAGCAGGATCAACTCCTAATACTTTAGTAAAATAAGGTTCGAGATATTTCAATAAGTTTCCATTATTGCTTCCAATTTCAATGCAATTGTTATTTGCATTTGACAAACCATAAGCATGAATTTTTTCTAAAATATCTTGATAATGCTTTGTTAATGAGATTGCATTTGGAGTGCTGTATGTATAGTGAGAATAAAGTTCAGATTCTGATAAACAATGCCTTAGTTGAACACAAAAACAATTATCACAGTAATCTACGATCAGTGGATACATTTTTACTTTTTCGTCTTTCTTAGCTACAAAATTGTTTGCAGGCGGTGATAAACCAAGATTAATTATTTCGCTTATGTTTGGATTATTACATATTGAGCAAATTTCTTTTTTTATCATTTTGAGCTTAGTTTTTGAAGTATTTCAACGTACTTTAATTTATTTGCGGTTACAGAATACCTCTCCTCAACTGTTTGTCTAGCTGAATCAATAATTTTTTCTCTTAGATAATCATTTGTAATAATTTCTAGTATTGCACTAATCCACTCAGGCTTAGTTCTAACTAAAAAACCATTTTCATTATGTTTAATAAAATTCCTCACAGTACCAAAATCTGTAGAAACAGTTGGTATGCCAGCTGCCATGTACTGGAGTGTTTTCAAACCACCTTTTCCGAGTGACCATGAGGATTCTGTTAATGGATAAAGACCAATATCAATTTTATGTAGGTCTTCTATTTCTGTTTCTTCAGACCATTCAATTATCTCTAAATCTAATCCTGGTAGCTCATATTCAAAATTAGTGATAAAAATAATTTTGTATTCTAAATATTTTTTCAATTCATACAAGATTGGTTTAATTGAGTCAAGATATGGTTTTGAGCTAAATGTTCCAGTCCAACCAATGACTGGAGGATCACCAATTTTTTTTTGTCTTGAAGTAAATCTGCCTAAATCAAGGCTGCATGGTATGTAAGTAGCAGCAGAATATATATTATTTTTTTTGCAGTAATCTAAATTAAATGGCGAGCTCAAAATAATTTCATTAGCGTATTTTATTAAAAATTTTAATTTGTAATCTCCTTTAATCATTGTCATTAAAGAAAAATAATCAGATCTTGTAAAAATAGCATCATCAAAGTCGTAAATAATCTTTTTGCCACTTTTCTTTATTATCCACTCATAAAAAGGCAAGCCTATTGGCGTAGCCCACATAAAAATATAAACGATGTCGTAATCTTTAATCTTAACTAAATCTTGAAAACGTCTTATATACCCTTTAAGAGTTCCAAACACCTTTTTGATATAAAAACCTTTTTTCCACAAAACATCCCAAGTTCTTTTATCAAAAAAAGAAGATTTACGAAGCACGAAGCCTTCTTCTTCCCAAGAAGAAAAATATTGCTCATATTTTAGTCTTTGACCTGCAGCAAAGCCCTCTGGATATGGTGAGAGCACAAGGATCTTTTTCATTTTAGCGAGTCATATATAGCACTATATTGCTCAACACCACCTTGAAGGGAAAAAGATTTTTTTGCAAATGTGTTACATCTATTTGGAGTTGAGGGATCATCAAGTAAAGTAAATATTTTTTTATATGTTTCATCATCAAGTGGTTGAGAAAAATCATACAGGATCCCAACATTATACTTTAAGATAATCCTCTCTATATCTTCATTAAAATTATTACATATTATTGGAGTTCCACAAGCCAAAGATTCAGCAATCTTAGTTGGCATTGATGCTATCAAAGAAAAACTTTCTTTAAGAGTAAATCCAAGAAGATCAAACTCATTTATAAAGGCAGAGAGCTCTCTTCTTTTTGCAAAAAATATTTGATGTTTTAAGTGTTCCAACGAATTCTTTCTTAAGTATTTTTTTACTATCTCAGGAGACGTTTTTGAGAGAATTTTAAGTTCAATTGTATGTCCATATGCTTCAAGGCCCTTTAGAAGATTTAAAAAAGAATCAAAATCATAGGCTGTATCAATTGATCCAAGATATCCAATGGTTATTTTATCTTTCTTATTAAAACTTTTTTTTATTTTAAAATCCTCAAAATCAACACAAGTTCTTATCACTTTTATGGATTCGCTTGATGTTTTAAAGTTGTTTTCAATATAAATTTTCGATGCCTCTGTTAGAGTTACAATGACATCGGCGATTTGAAATAATTTAAATTCCAGGGCTTTAAAAAACTTATATTTATATGAGCTTTTACTCCATCCTAACCGATCGACTTTTTCATCTGCCCAAAAACCTCTTATATCAAAAATTAGCTTAAACTTAAAAAACTTTTTTAGTATGATTATTCCCAAACCAGGCATATAACTTCTAATGTGAACAATATGGAATTTTTTATAAAGCATCAACAAAAAAGGAGCTAAAAATATTTTTAAAAAATTCATAAAATTAGATATTAAAAAAATATTCTGATTGTATTTTTTTGGTTTCCAGTTAATGCCAATATTGGCGCAGTGATTCTTCATTTTATGAAAATCTAGATTAAAATTTTTTACATTATGTTTTTCAAAACTAATTAAAGTAATATCAAATTTTTGAGAAAGATGCTCTAAATATTTAAGAACCTGCGAGTTACCCAAGGGCTCTAAAATGCCATCATAGGAAATGTATAGTATTTGTCCTCGATTTTTTTTTAGTAAGATTTTACTGTGATTCATGGATATATATCGTTGCAGTAAATTATACTAAGAGTTTATTTTAAAGCATATATCTTGTTTTCATAGCAGATAATTTTTGTTGGAATAATAATATATCCAGAGCATTTACTGGTTATTTTAGACCCAACTATAAATATTGAGTGTATAATTTGAGCATTAAAAAACTCTTTATTTTTAAAATATGACTAAAAAAATTATTTTACTTCTTCTCCCTATTTTTTTTAGTTTGCCAGTCTTTACCCAGGATGCGAGCGCACTAGAATTTTTGAATTCCTTACAAGAGGGAGGCGCGATATCAGACGATGACGATGATAATAATAAATCAGGTGGATATAAATCGTTTGTTCAGAATGAATATGATGGAATTGTTAAACAACTTAAGCAATTGCAGCTAGATGAAAAAAAGGAAATATATTTTAGTGATTTAGCTGAACAAAGAATCGAATTAGCAACGCAATTGTGCGTGAAAGACAAAAGAGCATGTTTTTTAATAGATGAGTATAGGAATTTTGCCGAGGAAGAAGAAAACGAACCAAAAACATTTGAAACTCTAGATCTTTTCGGGGTTGATATCTTTTCAGGTTATGTAACTGATTTCAATTTTTATGAAAGCATGCCTGTTGGAGACGATTACAAAATCAAAATAGGTGATAAATTAAAGGTTATTTTATTTGGTGGTTTAGAGCAAGATGCAAAAATTGAAGTTGATAGAAGAGGGCATGTACTTATAGAAGGTGTTGGAACAGTTCCAGTTGCTGGCCTAACTTTGGTAGATGCAAATAAAGCAATTATTGAAGAAGTTAGTGATAATTACTTTGGAACTGAGGTAGTTGTTAACCTTGCAGAAATTAGAGCAAAGCAAGTTTTTGTTATAGGGAACGTTTATGTACCAGGTTCATATACTCTTAATACTTTCGGAACTGTTCTTAACGGATTAATATCAGCTGGTGGAATAAGAGATACTAGCTCACTAAGAACTATTAAAGTAATTAGAAGTAAAACCGAAATTGCTGAAATCGATCTCTATAATCTTTTGATTAATGGTGATACTGGTGTTGTGGATTTAATTTTGCAGGATGGAGATTCTGTCGTAGTAAATGGACTGAAAAATTCTGTCTACATACTGGGAGAAGTTCAAAGGCCCGCAAAGTATGAAATCAAAGAAAATGATAATCTGGGCTCAGTTCTAGATTATGCTCTTGGAGTAAATGCTTTCGCTGATATTAACAATATTTCAATTTTAAGAATTCTGCCATCTGGCAAAACACAAATTTTAAATCCAAATGGAGATTTAAACTTTGAGTTACAAAATGGTGACAAGATAACTGTAAACTCTCAAATGGGTGAGAAAACTAATTACTTTAGTATTGAAGGTGAAATTAGAAATGCAGGTGAATACACTTTCAATGAAAATAAAGTCTTAGGAGATTATGTAGATTTAGAACGTGATCTATTGGATTCAACTTATGTTGGACTTGCTGTTTTAAAAAGATTAGACCCCGTTTCAAAATCATATAATGCTTTTACTTTTGATTTAACCAACTCAAATAGACTTTCTAAAATTGGATTATTCTCTGGAGATCAAATATTTATTTTTTCTAAAGAAGATATTGATTTTATTCAATCTAAAACTCTGGCAGATTATATATCTTCTATGACTGATGATGAAGACAAAAATTCTTTTGAAGGATTGGACATTTACGATCCCAGCAAGCTTGAAGTAGCTTCGATTAATGAAACTACTATTTTTGACAATTCAGTTGATATTGATATATCTGATTCTCGTTATCAATGTCTTACATCCTTGGAATCTCTCAATAAAAAACCTTTAGTTTCTTTTTTAGAATCAAAGTTTGAGACTTTTGAGCCAGTCAAAGCACAAGATTGTCCAAATTTTTTGAATCTAAATCAAGATCTTCTTCCAATCTTAGTTGTAAATTCTATTCCAGTTGTTGGTAATGTCAGATTTCCAGGAATCTATCCTATTGGAAAAGGTGTAAATGCAGTAAATCTTTTTAATTTAGCTGGGGGTTTTTTATATGAAAGACAAATTTCAGCTAGCTCATTTGAAGTAGGCTCAAAAGGAAAGGGTTTTAAAGATTATGTGTATGGCGATTTAGTAAATCTTAATCAAATTACCTATTTCAATCCTAAACTAGATTTTTTAAGTATATACGAGGGGCATATTACACTTGTTGGTGAGTTCAATAATCCTGGAATCTATTCAATAGATGGGTCAACAACTTTAATGGATGTATATGAGCGTGCAGGAGGATTGACAAGTAATGCATACCCACTTGGTGGAATCTTCACTAGAGATTCTGTCAAAGATCAAGAGACAAAGGCTATTGAACGAGCTAAACAGGAGTTAACTGAGATTCTCTCTTCTGCAGTCACCAGTGGCTATTTAAAAGATAATTCTACTGACCTTGTTAGCTTGGTAGCTTTAATGACAAATATTTCAAATGTTGAAAGTATTGGAAGATTGGTAACAGAATTAAACCCTTCTGTTATATCCAGGAAACCTGCAAAAGATACTCTTCTAGAAAGTGGAGACATTATTTATATGCCTTCAATAAAAAATGTAGTTACGGTTGTTGGTCAAGTGCTTAATCCTGTAACAATTCCTTTTGAAACCGGAGCTGGATTCTCAAAATACATTGATATGTCAGGTGGATTAAAAAATGATGCAGACGAATCAAGGATTTATGCAATCTTGCCAAACGGTACCTCAATTAAATTTGAGAAATCATTTTTTGGATTAGGAGCAAAAGATTTACTTCCTGGATCTACAGTTATAGTTCCAAGAAAGGCTAGACCTCTAGATTCACTTGCACTTGTTGAAACGTTATCACCTATTCTTGCTAATCTCTCGGTAACTGCAGCATCAATTGCAGCTATATCCAATAATAACTAATTTATAGTTTATGAGGTCTAAGCTTGCAGCGCTTTTAACGGCGTTGATATTTTCTAGTCCCTCATCTGGAGATATAAGAGATTATATCTATCCGTATTATGACCAACCGAGCTATTCAAATTATGGAACCATAGGTCTTATGCAGATGCCAACTGCAAGATTTCTTCCGGAGGGATCCTTAGCTTTTACATGGTCTCATTATGAGCCATATCTTAGAGGCTCTATAGTTGCTTATCCGTTTAATTGGTTCGAAGCCTCATATCAATACACAGACATAAATAATAAGCTTTATAGTGACGTTGAGGCATTTAGTGGCTCTCAATCATATAAGGATAAAGGCTTTGATGTAAAATTTAGACTCTTTAAGGGATCTAAATATTTACCTGCTCTTGCCCTTGGTGTTAGGGATTTAGGAGGAACTGCGTTGTTTGCCTCAGAATATATTGTTGCAACAAAAAGAATCAAAAATGTGGATTTAACTGGAGGTATTGGTTGGGGCGTCATGAATAGGAATGGTATTTCAAATCCACTTGGCAAGATCAGTGAGAGATTTTATAACAGAGGTGTCAACTCTACAGAGGGGGTCACAAGCGGTGGTGAATTAAATACATCTTCGTTCTTTCGCGGTGAAGAAGCTGGTTTGTTTGCAGGAGCTGAAATATTTCTACCAAAAATTAAAGGACTTAGGCTGAAGGTTGAATATGATGCTACCAACTATCAAGAAGAGTCATATGAGCCATTAGAACAAGATTCAAAATGGAATTATGGATTTGTATACCCTGTAACGAGAGGTTTTCATTTGAAACTAGGCTACGCTAGAGGAAACACCCTTAATTTTGGATTTTCATACTCAGGTTCTTGGGGTAAAAAAGATCCAGTTGTTAAAAAAAATGATCCTCCAAAAAAGATTGAAAATTCAAGAACATATAAATATGTTAACTCACTTGATAAAGCTAATCTTTATAAGACAAGTTTGGAATTCCTAAGGACAAAAGAAAAACTGTATCTACAAAGCGCCGATCTAAAAGATAATGAGTTTAAAATTACATTCACTCAAAATACTCATGGAAGTTATCCACGTATGATGGGAAGAGCAGTGGGAATTCTTGATCAATTATCTCCGGATGAGATTGATACATTTGTTCTGACAAATTTAAATGCAGAAATGCCGCTGTTAACATATGAAATATCTCGCTCTGATTTCAATACCTATAAGAGATTAAAAATAACTGAACCCTTACTGTCTAGTTCAGAAATATATAAAAGTAAAATGGAAGATCTTGAAAATTATGAGTATCAACCTATAACTAGATTGCCACTTCTCTTAAATAGTTTTTCGCCTCAGCTTAGGAGTCAAATCGGAGGACCCGACGGCTTTTATTTTGGTGATTTGTCATATGGAGTTAAGTCAGAACTTATAATTAAAGAGAATTTAACTCTTCTTACAACTGCCTCTATAGGTTTAATTAATAACTTGGGAGATTTAAAACTTGCTAGTGACAGCTCATTACCTCATGTTAGAACAGACATAGTTAAGTATTTAAAGCAAAGTAAAAAAGCTCATATAACTAGAATGCAGCTCAATTATTTTAAAAATCCTTTCGGTTCTTTTTACTACAAAATTTCTGGAGGATTATTTGAGCAGATGTTTGGTGGAATAGGTATTGAAACTCTATATAGACCATTTACAAAGAACTATGGTATTGGCATGGAGTTATGGAGAGTCAAACAGAGAAGTTATCGTCAATTATTTTCTTTCTTAGAAGACGACAACAAATATATGACTACAACAGGACACTTTAATTTCTATTTTAAAGAACCAAGATCTCAAGTTTTAATGAGTATAAAGGCTGGCAGATTTTTAGCAGAGGATTCTGGATTCAATTTTGATTTTTCCAGGAGATTTAAAAGTGGATTGACTCTAGGAGCATTTTTCTCTAGAACAGATATTAGTTATGCAGAATTTGGAGAAGGCAGTTTTGATAAAGGTTGGTATTTTTTATTTCCTCTAAGCATGTTTTCAAAAAAACATTCTAAACAAATGACTTCGTTCGGCTTAAGGCCATTAACAAGAGATGGAGCAGTTTATTTAGTCCATGCTCATCACTTGTATGGAGTAACCGATCAGGGAGTATTGAGCCATACTACTAGGGATTGGGATGATATATATGATTAAGAGGATAAAACTTGTAATTTTAATTTTTGCTTTATCTTCATGCTCAAATTTACCTTCTGTAAATTATGTTGAGGCTGCTAAAGATTCTGCAAAGTATATTACTGGTAGAAATGATCTTAAAATTACAAATGAAAATTTTATTAATCAAGAATATAGCTTTATAAAAGTAAAATTAGGAAGATCAACTCCTATTTTGATGATACTAGCATATGAAAATAAGGGAGTATTTGAATGGGTAGACGCAGAGAGTAGAAGAATATATACATATAATGGAAAAATTATTGAGTTAGATGGCTTTAGAAATGATCTTAAAATTCAACATCCAAATTCAAAAATATCTAATTTTTATGCATCTAGTAGTATTAATTATGCCGTTGATTTTTATAATCCAACTCTATTAAGTCTCAATATAAATTCAAAAATTTCTTCAAATCAAAGCAAAAAATTAAAATTAATAAGGTTAGATAAAGAAGAAGAATTTACAAAGGTTGAAGAAGTAATTGATGCACCATTGATAAATTGGTCTGAAACAAATATCTATTATTTGGATAAAGACAGCCAGATTTTTAAAACAAAGCAATACGTTCATCCGAGAATGCCTGTTATTACTATTGAATATTATGTTAAATATTAAGCTTGATTTTTTCAGGCAAAAAAAAACCACCAATAATGGTGGTTTTTTTAAGAACTTTGTTTACTGAACTTCTCTTGTTGCAGTAGCAGTAGTTTGCTCAATGACATCGACTGTGGTGTCTACATCAATCATTACGGTCTCTTCAACAATTGCATCAACTTCAATTAATACGTCTGTTAGAGATTCGTATTCAGTGAATGATTGTTCAACGTTGGATCCCTCATCTGGACCGAGTACCAATGGAACATCAATCGAGAATCCAGGAAAGTTACCCCCATTACCGTCAATATCACCGTTACCCATCAGACCACCTTGCCCGTCATTTACATCTACCTGACTTGAACCAAGGTAGACAGTAGCAGAAACTGCTGTAGGATCAGTTGGATCAGTTTCAGTAACAGTAGTTGTCTCTGTAGCAGAACTAGTTAATGTATTGGAACTTGTTAAAGTTGTAACATTAGTATTAGTAGCAGAAGCAGAAGTTACATTAACATTTGTAGCTGAGGAGGTTACTGTGTTAGAGGAAACAACGTTCTCAACTGTATATTCGTAAACTTCAGTTGGCGCTGGTGTAGGCGCTGGTGTTGGCGCTGGTGTAGGCGCTGGTGTAGGCGCTGGTGTAGGCGCAGGTGTTGGCGCTGGTGTAGGCGCTGGTGTAGGCGCAGGTGTTGGCGCTGGTGAATCATCATCATCTGATGCTGCGGCTATGGCTGCAACAGCTGCCACAGCGGCGGCAATTGCACCTGCACTAAGTGATTCTCCAGCCTTTTCTGCAGCCTCTTCCCCAGCTGCTTTTGGAGCATCTCCATCATCAGCGATAACTTGAGTAGATATCAAACCTGCTAAAAATGCATACCCAAATGAAAAAAATCTTCTAAGTGTAAATTTTAATTTCGCCATTTAATTCACCATCCTCTAAAATTGTAAACTCTAATATTAGTTTATTTCATTAAATATAACAATATTTCATGAAACATTTTATTCTCTGTTCAGCTCTACTATTGAGCTGAGTGGAGTGATTATATACATATTTAATTCAAAAACGAAATTTTATTTAATTTTTTTCGTTTAAAGGACATTTTTTATTTTTTTATAGAATATAGCATAGAGACATTTCATAAAGTTTTCGTTATAAAATAGGCATTCGGGATGTAGCGCAGCTTGGTAGCGCACCTCGCTGGGGGTGAGGTGGTCGTCGGTTCAAATCCGGCCATCCCGACCATTTATTTAGACTT
>MDTB01201348.1_pt1 | contig 36069 bp, 30 predicted proteins | sample 811161 | NCBI WGS metagenome assembly MDTB01 (sample SAMN05326650, study PRJNA326480) | marine metagenome | isolation source: seawater | place: Mediterranean Sea | collected 2009 | reverse complement strand
TTGCCTCATAACCTCTTAAATATAATGGCGTTTTTGTTTCAACACTTGTTAACATTGTATTTTGAGCAATAAATACATGAGTCTCAAGTGTATTTTTTGGAACTCCTAACGTACGAGCTATTTCAGCTTGTTCTTGTAAAAAAAGCAATTTATCGTTTGTTTCACGATCATAATCATCAATAAAGTTTTCAATTTCTATAGTAAGATCTTCAATTTGATTTAGTTTTTGATCTCTTAGTACAGATAATAATTTTTCATACATTTTTTTCAGGTCTCGTTGTACTATTTTATTTGTAATTTCATTTACATAATTCAAAACCTGGGTCCATTTATTTTTATCATCATATACAAATTGAATGCTTCCATAAGAAATTTCTTCTCCTATGTTGTTTTTTTTAGCTGGTAGTATCTGTATTGACGATGCAAACATTATTGCCGCTTCATCATATTCTTTCTCATTAGCATAGTTATCAATATCTATTAAATTAAATTTACGGATAGCCTCCTCAAACACAGATCGATACTCAAGTACTTCTAAGTAACGATCGAGTAGTGAAGATTGTGTGATATAATATAACCCGACAGATGAACCATTATTTATATCTTTAAATTTCCCAATAGTTTTCTCATTAAACTCAGTATCTCCATTAATTTGAGTTTTATCAATATTTTGGATTACATTTTTTAAGTAAGCATTTAAGGTAATATATTCATTCATTTCTGAGGATTCTACGGGTTTAATTTCTGTTGTAGCAATAAAGTTTTTTGGTACTAAAAAAGATTGATATCCATATGCAGCTAAAAATAAGATTATCGTGACTGCAATTACTTTTGGTTTACCTTCCCAAACAACTTGTAGAAGATGAATTAAATCTATTTCATCAGATTGTGTTCGATAAGATTTTTTCATCAAATAAATTTATAAAATAATTTAAAATTATTTATTAACAGTTAAGAGGTAAGACTAATAAAACATTTAAGATAATAAAACAACTATTTTTTAAATAAGTATTAAATATTTAAATTTTAAAATACAGAGTATGATTTACAAACAATATATATTAGATTTTTTTTTAGAGTAAATAGATTGAAGATAAAAGCCCACTGGCAAACTATAAATTATTATTAACCAGTTATTAAAAAAATTACCATTTGGAGAAAGTGGCCAAACAGATACTAATAATCCAGCCAATAGGCAAACTTGATAATCTGTAAGAGGTCTTTTTTGTCTAAAGATTATTGATTTAAATTGCCTTAAAGCTACAAAAATAACATAACAGAATACTGTAAATAAAAATAAAAATCCTACAATTCCTGTTTCAGCCAATAATTGTATATAAAAGTTATGTGGATGTGTCGTACATGGGGTAATACCTGTGGCATACTTTTCATCTTTGCATATCACCCTGAACATCTTTGGACCATGTCCAAAAATAGGTTGGTCTTTAAACATATTATAAGCTGTTCGAATTAAACTATCATGTGCTGATGTAAAAATTACTGCTTCATTTGAGCTTTTAATTAACCCCATATTTTCTGCTGGGCCTTTAAACATTCTTTCATTTAATTTTGATGAGTTTAGACTTAAAATTAAAACGCAAATAATTGCTATAATAAACGTTAAAAGTCTAAATTTTTGATATTGTTTAATTAGAATAATAATAAATACTGTTGATAAATTTAAATAAAAAAAAGCACTTCGCTCGCCAGACATAAAAATTAGTATGTCAACTAAAACAAATAAAAGACCTATAAAATAAATTTCAAATTTTTGTTTTTTTTTTATTAAAAATAAAGCAAATAATAAAGGGAATAATCTAGATAAATATGATCCCATTATAAGTTCATCTCCAAAAAATGATGAAACACGAGTAGTTAACATTTCGAATCCTAATAAATTAAAACCTGTAAAATATTGAATGTAGCCATCAATTACTAAAGCTACAAAACACAAAACTAATGAATAATAAAAATAAGTTAATACACTTTTATCTTTATCAATTAAGTACCAGATAAAGCAACTAAACACCCCTATTCTAAAATAAAACAAGGAGCTCTCATAACTTAACATTATATCATCAGCAACAAATAAACTTAATAAAACACAATATACACAAAAAATAAAAAATATTATGAGGGGCCTATTATTAAAGAAATAAAATTTTTTATTTTTAAATACATAGAATAGAAAATATAAAGCCGAAATACTTACAATCAAATCTGGGAAAAAAGGTCCCCATATTAAAAAAGGGATAATAGATGCAACTATTAAATTAATTAAAACTATATTTGAATATTTTAAATTTTTCATTAAAATTTTTTTCTAATTATAAAATTATTTAGTTTTGATTTTTTCAACTTTATTTTCTTCACTATTAATTGCTACGGATAATTTTAAATCCAACTTAGAGTTCAATTTTTTCACATAAAAATGATCAACAATTTTAGAATTTGATTGATAAGAGGTAACTAAATTAGAAAGCATATTTTTAACCTCTTCTACTTTATTTTCTTTCATTAAATTTGATAAATTGTCTAAATCAATTTTAAGTTTATTAAAAGGGATGAAGAGATCTTGTGCTTTTTGAATTTTTTCATGATACGTTTTTTGAGGATTGTCACCAATTAATAATTCTTCATATAATTTTTCACCTGGTCTAAGCCCTTTTATTTTGACTTCAATATCTCCCTCTAAATTTTTACTATCTTTAATTGAAAGACCTGAAAGTTTTACCATTTTATCAATTAAATCTTTAATTTTAACACTCTCCCCCATATCTAAAACAAACACCTCACATTTTTCTGCCATCGCACCTGCTTGAATAACTAATTGAGAAGCCTCTGTTATGGTCATAAAATAACGAGTTACATCGGGGTGGGTTAAAGTTATAGGGCCACCCTCTTTAATTTGTTTTTTAAATTTAGGAATAACAGAGCCTGAAGATTCTAATACATTTCCAAATCTTACAATTGCAAATTTAGATTTCTTATTCTGATTTTCATAAAGTGATTGAACACAAATTTCAGCAAGTCTTTTGGTTGCACCCATAACATTAGTCGATCGTACTGCCTTGTCACTTGAAATTAGAACAAAATTACCGACATCGTATTTCATAGCAATTTGAGCAATGAAAAAAGTTCCAAACACATTGTTTTCAACACTTTCACAAATATTTTCCTCAACTAAAGGAACATGTTTATAAGCTGCAGCATGATATACAGTATCTACTTTAAAAATTTTAAAAATCTCATCTAGTCTTAACGAATTTTGGATATTAATTAGCAAGGGAACAATATTTAAATTTGGTTTAACATTCTTTAACTCTTCATTAATCTTATAAAGAGCAAACTCATTTAATTCTAAAAGTAATAATTTTTTAGGATTTAATTTTATAATTTGACGAGATAATTCTGAACCGATAGAACCTCCTGCGCCTGTAACCAATACAACTTTTGAATTAATATTCTTAGATAATAATTCTAAATTTGGCTGAACCTGCTCTCTACTTAAAAGATCTTCAATAGATAAATCTTTAATATCAGACACTGAAATCTTGCCATCTACAATATCTTTTATACTTGGTAAAGTTTTAACAACTACTTTATAGTTATTCAAATTTTCAATAATTTGATTTCTCTTTGCTCTACTGATTGATGGAATGGCAAGTAAAACCAGATCAATGTTTTTTTTGTTAATTAATTTATCTAAATGCAATGGATTATAAACAGTTCGACCTAAAACTGATTGATTATGAAACTGTTGATTATCCTCTAAAAAACCAAAGACTTTCATTTCGGGATTATTTTCCAAACTAGCTAATAACTGCCTTCCAGCACTGCCTGCCCCATATATCAATATATTTTTTTTATTTTTTAAATTTTCAAATTTATGATTACTTAAAAAAAAATATCTAATAATTATTCTTGAACTTGAAATTCCTAAAAATAATAATATAGGTTGAAGAATTCCAATAGACCTTGGAATACCTTCAATTCCGTAGACTCCAATAACTCCAAAATATAATAATTGGTAACAAAATATAGCAACTGCTACAGTAAAAATTATAGATGAACCCGCAAAACGTATCATCGTTTTATATAAACCTACCAACCAAAATATTGGAATTGCTAAAGATATTGAAATTAATACAGCTAAAATATATGTATCATTAATTCTAATGAATTGTTCTAGTCTTAGGTAGAACGCTAACCAAGTACATGAAATACACAGACCAACATCAATAATAATAGCTATAATTCTCTTAGCATAACGAGGTAATTCAATTATATTTTTGGTTGATGTTGCAATAATTGACATAATGGTTTTACAAGCTTCTTATGATCTCTAATTAATAATAAACCACAAATAGTAAAAAACAATTATATTAAAGTTTTATAACGATTTTTAATTGCATTTACTTAATAATTTGTAAAATTGTCCTAAATATATAATAAAAATAATAAAATAAATTCATTTTCTTGATCATTTTTAAATCTGTTTTTGAAAGAAGAATTGGTGTTTCCATATTTATTCCTGATAATTGTGCAAGTCCAGTTAAACCAGGCTTACTTTTATAAACACCTCTTTTTTTTCTTTCACTTATTAATTTTCTTTGATTTGATAAACATGGTCTTGGTCCAACTAAACTCATATCTCCTAATAATACATTTAGTAACTGTGGTATTTCATCTAATTTTTTTGCTCTCAGAAAATATCCAAAGGAAGTCAGTTTTATATTTTTTATTAAATGTGTTCCTTTAGATTTTGTATTATTTGGCATAGTTCTAAATTTAATTAATACAAAAAGTTTAAGATTAAGCCCAACCCGTTTTTGCATAAATAATGGTGAACCATTATCTATAAAACCTATAATCCATAATAAAATTAATAAAGGAAATAGAATAATCAATCCTATCAATGAGAGAAAAAAATCAAAAAATCGTATCATTTACCATTAACCATTCGTCTAATGCCTTCTTCTACACTTATGGTTGATGTCCAGTTTAATGTATCTTTTGTATAATTACTGTCTATCACTAAAGATTCAACTAATCGATTAATTTCTTTTTTTTTACCTAATATAGATCCTAGAAATTTTAGTAAAAATATTGGAAACGGAAACAATCTAGCTCTTCTTCCCATTGATGACGCTATATGATTAATTAATTTTGGAGTAGATAAATCCTCACCATCTGAAGCTAAAAATGTTTTACCAAAAGCATTGGGATGCTCGCAGCAGCAAATTAACAGGTCAACTAAATTATCTATTCCAATCATTGATCGTTGGTTTCGTATTAAGCTTAATGGCAAAAAAATATTTGATTTTACAAGTTTAATTAATCGAGCCAGATTTCCTTTTACACCTTCGCCGTATACTAATGGTAAACGAACAACCACTACTTCTAAACCTATTTTAGCAGATAGATCCCATAACATTTTTTCAGCTTCTAATTTAGATATTGCATAAGAGTCTTCAGGATTTGGAATGTCACTATGTTTAAAAATAGTTTTTTTTTTAATATCATTTTTGCTAGAGTCATTTTGTTTTTTAATAGTGACTTCTCCATTAACTTTAACAGAACTTAAAAATACTAACCTTTTAACCCCTGCTTTAGCTGCTTGTTCTGCAAGCTGTCTGGTGCCATCTACATTAACTGAACGATAAATTTTTAATTCATCAGTCTTTGTTTCTTTCATAACATGCGCTCTTCCTGCACAATGGATAACACAGTCTACACCTTCTAGAGCAACATTCCATTTTGTGTTGGGACCGATTTCACCAACTGATATATATTTTATATTAGTATTTGATAAATCCAAATTCGTAGATCGCACAGCCCCCCTAAATGATCTACCTGATGTTAATAGATATTTGCAAATAGATTTTCCAATGAATCCTGTAGCTCCTGTAATTAAAATTTTTTTCATTCTTATTTTTAGAATTGAATTTACAAACAGTAAAAATTACAACCTAAACTACACCAACTTATTTAATAATGTTTAATTGTCAATTATGGTAATATTGCACTATGTATTAAAAGTTAAATCTTAATTAAAAAGTATAAAAATTTTTAAATATAAAGATATTGATAGTTAAAATTATAAAAGTTACTCTTAGTTAAATAACTATATATACGTTTTTTGCACTTATATAAATTTTTATTTTTATAGTTTATTTTTATATATCTATGAGTATTTAATTAACTATTAATAAAAATAAATATGTTAAAAAAAATTTTTTTACTAAGAATTTGGAGAAGAATTTATTTAGAAAGATTAGGAGAGCCTTTTATTTATAATTTAATTTCTTTTTTTTATTTATTTTTTGGAAATTTTGAAAATAAAATAGATTACGATCTTATACCAAGACAACCTTATGCTTTTGGTTTAAAAGAAGCATTTAGAAGAGTTAGACTAGAAAGTATTAATGCTAAAAAAATTTTAATACTAGAATTTGGAGTTGCCTCTGGAACTGGATTATTTAACCTACAATCTATAGCTAATCGTCTTAGTAAAATTTATAATTTAGATTATCAAATTATAGGTTTTGATACGGGTAAAGGTATGCCGCCAGCATTAGATTTTAGAGACCATCCCGAAAAATACAGTAAAGGTGATTTTCCACCTTTAAAATTATCAGAAAATAATTTACCAAAAAAAACAAAAATTTTATATGGAGATGTTAAAGACACTGTTCATTTAATTAAAAATGAATTGGGTGAAGATGATGTAATTGGTTTTATTTCAGTAGATGTGGATTATTATAGCTCTACAATTTCATGTCTTGAATCTTTAAAGTTCGAAAGCTTATCTTATCTACCAAATACTGTTATGTATTTTGATGATGTAAATAATCCTGACCATAATGAATTCTGTGGTCAGCTTTTGGCAATTAGAGAATTTAATAAAGCAAATCAATATAGAAAGATTTCAAAGATGACACAATTGCGTAATTGGCGTTATTTTAAAAATGCGGTTTGGTTAGATCAAATGTATTTTTTACATGTTTTGGATCATAAAAATCGCGATCCGAAAAATACTGAGGGTTATAGCCAAAGGATAATAAACAACCCTTATACATAATTTTTTTTAAAACTTTTATATAATATAAATTTTTGTATTTATAAAAATATTTAAAATTAATTATGGATAGTATACTTTATTACCTTTTATCAGTAATGTTTTTAACATAATCTGATAAAGATGAAATAATCTTATTAGTTATTTCGCTAGTAGAAAACATTCTGCAATAAAGAGATTGGCCCTTTACTGACATAAGTTTATGATTAGCCTCATCATCTATAATCTTTTCTGCCATAACAACTAGATCATCAACATTTTTACCCGTATAAACAATACCCACTTTTTCTTCTTCAATAATATTTTGTAGATCAGTACCAGGATTTACTTTTGCTAGAACTGGAAGACTTGATTGTAAATAAGTAAGAAATTTTCCTGGAATATTATGTGTCTTATGACGCAAGTCTAATGCTATTAAACCTATGCGACACATCTTTAATAAACTAGGTAATTCTTTAGGATTAATTTCATCAAAGAATAAAATATTATCTAATTTTTTATCAGCTGAAAATTTTTTTAATCTATCAACTTCACTTCCTCTTCCCACAAAAATAAAACCTAAATCTTTTCTATTTTTTAATCTGTCTGCTAGTTCAATAAAAATATCTATACCTTGAGCAACACCCATATTACCAGCATAAACAAATAATTTTCTTCCGTGCAGTTCAGTATTAGCTAGGGAAATACTTGTTTTTTCTGGTTTAATCGGGGATAACCAATTATTTAATACTTCAAGCTTTCTGTTTGGTCTTTTAGACCAATTCTTTAAATATTTAAGATTTGAAAATGTTTGTACACCAATAATATCAGCAACGGAGTACTGGTATTTAGCAACAATTTTGAAAAAATAATAGATTGGATTTTTTTTTAAAATTCCTAAATCCAATGCCCATTCCGGAAAAATATCTCTTAGTATAAGATAAGAAGGGCATCCTGATGCGTTCTTTAAAAATTTCACTACTGGCCCAAAAAATATTGTAGGCGAATACCAAATAACTGCGTCTAAATTCTTGATTGATAAATTGCTTTTTTTAATGCCATTAATAATTTTGAAAGGCAACAATATTTCATTTAATCCTCTATTTATGTACCCGTTATCTATATTTTTTTTAGTTTTTATTCTAATTACTTCAATTCCATTAATCTTTTCTCTAATTATTATTTTATTAATATCTTCTGCAGGACAAATCACAATCGGCTCATGCCCAATTCGTAATAATTCATGAGCTAAATCTCTCATTTGTATTGCACACGAAGTTTTCAATGGAGGATAATGAACCGTAAGTAATAAAATTTTCATTAAAGATTAAAAACTAATCATTTTTTTCAAAATAAATACTCTTAATCATTATTAAAAAAAATTTGTAATCTGACTGCGTATCACATTAACAACCACAGATGATGGAGAATGAGTATCTGCAAAATCATATTTTGCTGACCAAGGCAAGGAGACTGCTGTTTCAACAGACTCTAAGATGTTGTCTAATTTCATACCAGACACAATCGTTGCACCACTCTCTACAGTTTCAGGGCGTTCTGTAGCCATACGTAGGCTGACATTGGGAACTTTATAGAATATCCCTTCTTCTGCAGCTGTCCCTGAGTCAGAAATAACACAAAAAGACTCTTTTAAAAGATGATTAAAATCATAAAAACCTAAAGGATCAATTATTCTTACCCCTTCTGGAATTTGAAGATTTAACAATTTACTCTTTGTACGAGGATGCATAGGATAAATAACTTCACGTTTATAACGTTTGGCAATTTTTCCTGTTACATCAATAATTCTGTTAAGATACTCAGAATTATCAACATTTTCACTGCGATGAGCTGTTAAAAGAATATAGCTTTTTGACTCCAATCTTAACTGGTTAAGAATCTTGCTATTATCAATCTGTGGGACAAATTCTCTCATAGCCTCAAAAGTAGTATTTCCAGTACAAAATATTTTAGATGGATGAATATTTTCTTTAATTAGATTTTCACGATGATAGTTGTTATAGGGCAATAAAATATCACTCATATGATCAATTAAAATTCGATTACGTTGTTCTGGCATCCTTCTGTCCCAAGCTCGCAATCCCGCCTCCATGTGAAATACTTTTATTCCTCTGTTTGCAGCAGGCATAATTGATAAACCACTGTAAGTGTCACCTAATATTAATAACGCATCTGGTTTAACCTTTTCCATCAAAGCATCTGATTTTCTTATTACATCTGCCACTTCTAAACCGAAGCTAGATGTGTCAATTCCTAATTCAAAATCAGGTGCTCTAAGTTTTAAATCTTTAAAAAAAAAGTCCCGTAACTCAGGAGTGTGGTTCTGTCCAGTATGAACCATTACATGTTCAAAATTTAACTCATCAAGTTTTTTTAAGGTTCCCCACATTTTGATCATTTCTGGGCGGGTCCCAAATATTGACATAATTTTCATATAAAAATTCTCATAAAATATTATAAATGAATATACCTTTATTAATAATATTCAAGTAACCACCTAAAAACTTATGACTTTAACCTCAGGTAAAGGAACTATCATTTTACCACCAGATTTAATAAAATTACTGTTTCTTTTTATTATTTCTTCAAAAAAGCTCCAGGCAAATACCAAAACATAATCAGGAGCATTATTACTACTTAACACTGAACTTGATAAAATTTTTAAATGAGAGCCAGGTGTATAACAACCAATTTTTGCTGGCGCATCATCAATCATATAACTAACAAGATCATTCGTAATTCCACAATATTGGATCATTGTATTTGCCCTTCCGGAAGCTCCATAACCAGCAATAGTTTTACCCTCCTTCTTAATTTTCTCTAAGAGTCTAACTAATTCTTTTTTGGTGTTTTCAATTTTTTTTGAAAATAAATTAAAACACTCAAATTTATTATATTGTTTAGCTTTTTCCTCTTTTTCTAATAATTTTACATTTTCAGAAATTACACTTGCTCTTTTGCTGTTTTTTTTAGCCAAATAGAACCTAATAGAGCCAGCATGAATGGGTACAAATTTTATATCAAATATAGTTAAATCATAATTCTTAAAATGCTCAATGGCTGATAAAAGTGAATAATAATATAGGTGTTCATGATAAATCATATCGTATTGCATCTCTTCAATAATTTTACCAAGATAATGCACTTCAAAAACAAAAACCCCCTCATCAGATAATGCATTCTTAATAGCATTTGTGGTACCTTTGATATCAGGGATATGTGCGAAAACATTATTGGCCATAATTAAATCTATAGGACCATATTTGGCAACAACTTTTTTGGAAACCTTTTCAGTAAAATAATCATTGACGATTGTAATGCGCTCATCACTGATACTAGAAATAATATTTTTTGCTGGATCAACACCAATTACTTTTTTTATTCCTTGATCTGCTAATGGACGTAACAACACTCCATCATTACAGCCAAATTCTAAAACATTAGCCTCTTTAGGGTTCAAGAATCTTTCTGCAACCTCTTTAGCATAATTAACAAAATGATTACTTAATGTCTTTATAGATGACGAAAAATAAAAATAATCTTTAAATAAAATATCAGGCTCAATTATATCTACAATTTGAACGGCAAAACAATCGTTACAAAAACATACACGCATTGGATATTTTTTTTCATTATTAAATTTGTTATTTTTAATAAAAGCTCCAGCAAGTGCTACCTCACCAAAATCCATTACAAGATCCATATTTTTACTAGAACAAAATGAACAGCTAAAAGTTGATTCTAAATTAGTTTTCATTATTTTTAAAACTTAATACTTTATTATGATATATAAATCATAATTGTTCTTTTATGTAATCTAGTGATAGCAATAATTTCTTTACTTGTTCAATAGAAAGTCTGTTAGTGTTATGTGAAGTATAATCTTCATATGTTGAAATTAATTCTTCACCTTCGCTAAAATATTTTGAATAATTTAGACTTTTATTGTCATAAGGAATTGAAAAATATTCACCTAAATCTTTAGCTCTTGCCATCTCTTCTCGAGAAATTAGTGTTTCAAATAATTTTTCACCAAGCCGAGTGCCTATTAACTTGATCTCATTCTTTTTATTAAAAATTTTAATCAATGCTTGTGCCAAGTCATTTATAGTTGAAGCTGGTGACTTTTGAACGTAGATAGAACCTTGATCTCCATGATTAAAAGCATATAAAACTAAATCAACTGACTCCTCTAATGACATCAAAAATCTTGTCATGTTAGGGTCTGTAATAGTTAAATCTTCATTATTTTTTAGTTGAGAAATAAATAACGGTATAACCGACCCTCTTGATGCCATTACATTGCCATATCGGGTTGCACAAAAAATAGTTCTACTATTATCTTGCATTCTGGCTTTAGAAATCATACACTTTTCCATCAAAGCTTTTGTCATACCCATTGCGTTTATTGGGTAAACTGACTTGTCGGTGCTAAGAACTACAACTCGTTCAACTCCATTTTCAACAGCTGAATTCATTACATTTTCTGCGCCTAAAATATTTGTCTTAATGGCTTCAAGTGGATAAAACTCACACGAGGGAACTTGCTTTAGTGCAGCTGCATGAAAAACATAATTTACATTTTTCATAGCATGGTTAACACTTTTATAATCTCTTACATCGCCAATATAGAATTTAAGTCTGTCGTTATTTAATTTTCGTCGAAGGTCGTCTTGTTTTTTTTCATCTCTACTAAAAATTCTAATTTCACTTATTTTAGTTGATAGAAACCTTTTTAATATTGTTTTTCCAAAAGATCCTGTGCCACCTGTTATCATTAATATTTTATTTTCAAACATAATATTTTATTAAAAACTGTTCTTATACAAATGCATTGATTTTATCAAATCTTTCCAGTCAGGTGAAATATATCCTGTTGCTTTTTTAAATCGTTCAGCATTTAATGAACGGTTTATTTTAATTTTATTATTGGTAATTAAATTAATTTTTAAACCATACTCTTTAGCAATTAAAGCTAATAGTTTACATTTTGTAATAGGATTAGATGCAATATGATAAATACCTTTTAATTTTTTATTTGGAATAATAATATCCCTTATTATTTCAGCAAGAACAACTGTTGGAAAACCAGTAAAGATTGCACTTTTGAAACATTCACATTTCTTTTTTTTGGACAAAAACCAATCGACTAAACCATTTTTACTACGCAGCTCGTGACCAATAATAGATGTGCGTATTGTAATTGTATGCTCTTCATCAAGTTCACCCAAATATTTGCTAACACCATAAATATCTTGTGAGTCTTTAATATCACTTTCTTTATAATTCCCTTTTTTTCCAGAAAAAACTCCATCAGTACTTATTTGGATTAATCGTGCTCTTGTCTTTTTACAAACTTTGGATAATTGATGCGGTAAAAGAGAGTAAGTTGAAATCATCATTAAAGGATTGGCTTTTTTTAATAATTCTTTGCTAAGAGATATACAATTTATTACTATCTCAGGCTTTACTTGATTAAAAACCTTAACTAAATTCTCAAAATTGAGAACATTATTAACTTCAATTAAATTTTTACTTATCTTAGGATTAAAAAACTTTTTAGACTCATCTGAGCGAACTGTACCTAAAACTTTCCAATTTGGCTTTTCACTTAAAACATTAATTAATGCACTTCCTAACATTCCAGATGCACCTAATATAAGAATTTTCATTTTATAAATTTATTAATATCTTAAAAAAAAAGTAAATTATATTTACTTTTGCTGAAATTTATCAATTTTACCAACTCCTTTTTTAAAAACTAAGCGAATATTATTTCTAATAAAACTATCTACTTTTGAAAAAAAACGAAGAATTTTTTGATTTGGTCGTGCGCTAAAAGAAGTTACATTAAAATATTCTTTATTTGATGGAGATTGTTTTGAAAAGTAATAATTTGATACACAGCATCTGTTTTCACTATGTGTGACTGGGCTTACTGAATGCCATGAATTTAAATTTGTTTCCATAATTACAAGACGATTAAAAGTACTTGAAATTGTTATAGCCCTTTTTACTTCAGTATCCCACAGTTCAAGATTGCCTCCATAATCTAACATCCATCCAGGAGAAATATAATAAAGTAAATTTAAAGTTCGATAGTATTTACGTTCACCATCATGTGAATTATCTATATGAGGATTGAGAAAATTGTTTTTTGTCATCAAGCTTAACCCTCCTGCATATAGTGATGGATCTGGTTGTTGATTCTGTATTCCAGTAATTTTTTCTATTAAAGAAATTACTTTTGGACTTTGAATTGCAAAAGTGATGTCTAGTAAAATCTTAGCAGTTTGATCTAGTTTTTTATAAGTATATTTCTTTTCCCTGAAACTAGACATAAATCTCATTTGTTCTTTTTTAGGGAAATTATTGTAGATATTTTCTGCTAAATTTTTAGGAAGAAGGTCGTCGATTGCTAAAAATCTAGTATTTATAATTTTATTGCTTGATAAGAATTCTTTTCTTAGAATTTCTAAATTACTCTCTAGTTTATGACAAATTATTTCTATAAATTTTTCTTTCATTTATAATTATCTCATTTTCATATTTACAAATCGTTTAAATTTAGAACAAAACTATTGATTAAATTTACGATATTAAACATGGATATTGGCTTTTTCAACTAATTCTATAATTATATCGCTCCAAAATTTTAAATTTTTCCCCTTAACATCTTCTCTTTGAACTTTTAAAACTTTATTTGATAGATCTGGTATTGTTAAAACATCATATTTCTCATTTTCTAATAATTCCCTGTGAGGTCCAATATCAGATATATAAGACTCATCAGCAAAAATTATGCCTTCTGCTGCTGAGTTAAACGAATTTTCAATTTTAGTAGTAGAGATATAATATTTTGTTTTCTTTAAAAGTTCTATTACCTCATTTTGATTAATAATGCCTTTTAAAATGACATTATTATTATTATTAAAATATTTAGGAATAGTATTTTTATCTCCAACTATTATTAACTTTAAAAAGTTATTATTTTTTTTTAAAATTTTATAAATTTTATATGCATCAAATAGAGCTTTATATTTTTGAGTTCCAATAATAACTGCAATATTATCTTTATCTACAGTAAATTTATTTTGTAAATAATTAAGTTCATCATCACTACCATTCAATGATAAGAAAAGTTTTTTAATAGCTCTGCATTTAATAATGTTCAAAGAATTTTTAGACTCAGCAGATATGATATCTGAATTTTTAAAATTTTTCTTCATTTTCCATCCTAATAAAGCAAGTCTTATAAATTTATCAAAAAATGTTAACCCCATTCTAGCAGATTTGAATGGTAAAATATTACTTATGTGAAGCCAATTTATTTTTCCAAAATTATAATATATTGGAATTCCATAAGAGTAGTATAAATCAGGTTTATTAATTTCTTTTTTTATTTTTATTAAATATTTACAATCATTAAAAACTCTTTCAAAATGAGATTGAAATACAATAAAATATTTATTATTTGGAAATTTTTTTTTTAAAAAATTACATTTAGGATGAATTATAAAAAGTGCACCTCCATTTCCATTAAACCATTCTGAATATGCATATAATCGTTTTAAACCTCCACCTGTTGTTGTTACAGCAAAATTAAAAAGGAAATTAAATTTATTCATTGTGATTTAAATTTTATTGTTAATTAGAGCCTTTTTTAATTGATTTTGAAAATTGATATATGGCATCTTTGACTGTATCGATTGGTTTAAAACCATATTGGGTAATTTTTTTTGATACATATTCTCGATTAGGATTTAAATCATTTCGTTTAAAAATTTTAAACAATACAGATTGAAATATTTTGGGAATAAATATTCTTGGAAATTTAGAATTTTCTAATTCTAACGCATCTAGCAATATCTCTTCAACATTAGAAAAATTATTATTTATGTCTCTATCCTCAGAAACTAGGAAGATATTCCCATTCAAATTATTTTCTAAAAGTGCCAGATGCATTAATGCAGAAACCACATTTCGCACAGGTACAAGATGCATAGGCATATCTGCCAAAATACATCTTTTCAAATAATTAAGAAATTTATTTCCATAAATTAGTGATTTTGATAATTTTAATAAATTTTTTCCACCATAACCTACTATTGCAGTTGGTCTTAAGATTGCTATATCAATCCCTTTTGATAAACCGCTTAAAACTATATTTTCAACCTCCATTTTAACTTTTTCGTAACTTGTTTTAGGTTTACATAATGTTAATTCGTTAACAATATTAGTGTCATTATCTCCAACAACACTTGCAGTTGAACAATGTATTAATCTTGAAATTTTTGAGTAAATACAAGCATTAACAATATGATTTATAAGATTAATATTAGCGTTTCTATTATTATCTTTTATGTAAGTTAAATTAATAACTATATCTCCTTTTTTAAATATTTTAATAAGTGAAGAAAAATTAAAATCATCAAGTTTAATCCATTTAACTTTTTTATCATATTTGTCTGCATCATCAGGTATTTTCCTAACTATCGCCTTAAATAATAAATCACTAATTGCATTTTTTAGAAGTACTTTGCCAAGAAAACTACTAGATCCTAAAATAATTACAGAATTCAAAATAAATCTTTTATAATAATATTAATGTTTAATTTGTTTTTCATTAAAGTTTAAAAATGATGTTAAAACTCCTAAATAAATAAATGAGATAGGTGATCTTACGGCTAGCGTAACACTTAAAACTAATAACATTGAAAATAAATATAAATTTATTGTTTTTTTATCAGTGTTACGAGTGTAATATTTTATTGGCCAAATCATAGATACTATAAAAATAATAGCACTTAATAATCCATGCTCAAATAGAAGACGTACCAATTGTATGTTGGGATTGGCTGTACCAAAATATCCATCTAAATTTAAATTATTTACCGCACTTGCGGAACCTAAGCCATTACCAAGAAGTATTGGTAAAAATTCATAGTTTTGAAATTTTTCCCATAAATAAGATAAAGGAAAAAGATCTCTACTTAAAATGTTTAAGTTTACAGATTGTAAATCTTCACCTTTTAATAAGTTTAGAAAAGGTATTGCATACAAATTATAATATTCTTGTATTCTATCAACACTAGACATAAAAAATAAAATTACTATTAAAATTAATAATAATTTAAATTCAATTATTCTGAAAATAATCAAAAAAATTAATAAAAATATAAACGCAACAAATATAGTAGTGCTTAAAGTTAACAATGATGCTAGACCCAATAAAAATATTACCCATTTATTAATTTTAATTTTAAAATAAATACAACTTAAAATATACATTGACATGAAAAAAAATAACTGCGCACCAGCCTGTCGTGGCTCTCCTGCTAGCCCATGAAATCTTTGCCCAACATGTATACCATCTCTAATATGGCGACCTACAAGATCAAATATACCAAATTTACTCAGCAGATAATCTGCATAGCCAATAAAAAGACTAAAAATTAGAAAAATCTTAAATATTCTAAAAAGATAATCAAAATCAACTTTAGTATTAATTAAATGTTTAGGTAAAATTGCAAAATAAAAAATATTAAAAATAAGTATTATATGTTCAAATATTACTCGTGAGGAAAAAACACTGAAACCTGATAGATATTGCGTATTTGATCGTTGAGGTAAATTAAAACTTCCATAAATTATTCCAATAAACAAAGATAAAAATGACAATATCAAAAACAACAATAAATATTTGTTTTCAGGAAAAAAATTATTGACAAAAATCAATTTTTTTTTACTCACTAATTTTAGAATAAGTCTTGACAATAATAATAATAAAACAATTAAATGCAATACTCTTGAAACACTAAGTGGAAAACCGATATAATTATTTTTCCAAGTAAATACAAAAAACAAAAAAGGTTCGAACATTATCGACCAAATATATAATCTTGATGTAATTGACACTATTGCTAGTCGTTTTTATCTTTTGTTAAATTTAAATAGTATAATAAACATTATTAAATTACAATTTATAAAAAATATACAAGAAAATTTTATATTTGTATTAGGACTCTAAGCGACTTCATCAATTTTTTTTAGACAAGGATTTGCAACAAAGAAAGAAATAAGACAATAAAATAAATACTTAGAAATTAATTTTAAACTATAATTAAATGATGACTTTCTCATTTTATTATTCCTTTTATTTAATTTAGTTGAGAACTCAGCGACTGATTTAATATGTTTTTTTAATTTATACTTTTCCTCCATTATAATACTAAAATCATTTTCGTTTAATTTAATTTTAGAATACAGGGATAATTTGACAGCTCTAAAACCGTTAGTGTAATCTTGAAGTTTCATTTTTATAAATAGTCTTGAAATAAAATTTCCCAAAATGCCTATTAAATTTCTATAAGGATCAATGTTTTTAAGGCTTTCACCATATCTATTGGCTTGAATAAAATCGACATTTATTTTCATAAATGGATAAATTTTTTTTAGGTCTTTAATAGGATTGGTTAAATCAGAATCTATATAAATAATATAATTTGATTTTTTTTTTGCAAAATTAATTGCTGTTTTTAATGCAGCACCATAACCTAAATTTTTTTTATGATAAAGCATAACAAATTTTCTAGACTTAGAACTATTTTTTTCTAAATTTTTTTTGGAGTCATCATTGCTACCATCATCAACAAAAATTATATTTTTACACAACTTTTCTTTTATTAAATGACTTTTTAAAAGAGCACTACACAAATTATTAATATTTTTCTTTTCATTAAAGATTGGAATAGCTACGCTGAAGTACATTAAATAAATATAAATTGATAATTAATTCACAACATTTTCTAATACATAAAATACGAAAAGTAAAATTCTTAAATTAATTTCTACATAAAAATAAGGTTTAATTATTTGTAAAAAAAATAATATTAATTAATTTTATTGTGAAGATACTATTTTAGTATAATTATTATAAGTAGATATGAATGATGAATTCTACAGACTTTTAAATTTATATTCGACTGGATTAACCGTAACAATTTTTTTAGTTTTTTTAACTTATTTTATCTCAAATAAATTTGTTTTAATAGTTAACAAAAAAAATAGTTATTATATATTTTTTTTTTCATTATCATTTTATATTTTTTCTATTCTTTATTTAACTTTTAGCAAAATTAATGCTCTACATCATTATGCTGATTTTGCTACTCATTTAGAACTTCTTTGGAAAAATTATCAAGGATTAGGTTTGACAACATTAATTGCTGAAGACCAACATGGTGGTAGTCATTGGTTTTCAGCTCATTTTACACCTATTATTTACTTTACATATGTGCCAGCATTCTCAATATTTCAAAGTCCTTATGTTTTACCGGTTTCTCAAACTTTTTTCATTTTAAGTTCTTTGATACCATTATGGTTAATTTCAAGAAATTATTTAAATGGAAACTTAAGCAGACTGTATATCAGTTGCTTTCTTTTTTATCCTACAATATTTTATATGAACTTATATTCCATAGCCTATATTGAGATTTCAATTCCATTATTGCTTTGGTTATTTTATTTTTTAGAACGAAAAAATAACTTATTTTTTTTTATCTTTTTAATTTTGTCATTAATGACAAGAGAAGAAATATCATTTATCATTTGTTTTGTAGGTATTTATATTTTATTTAAAAAAAGATATTTTTTAGGTCTTTCGACAATCTTCTTAAGCATTATTTATTTTTACTTGGTAATGTTTATCATTATGCCTTCATATAGGGTTGATAATCATAACGAACATATCTCTTTTGTACAGTTTTTAAAAGTATGGGGAGTAGATTCTTTTTCGGAAATGATAAAAATTATTTTTTTTGATCCTGTGAATTCTTTAAAAACAATATTAACTCCTTATAAAGTTGGAAATTATTTAATACTTTTAATGCCATTAATATTTTTACCTTTATTTAGTTTTTTAAGGTTTTTAATAGCATTGCCAACAATAACAATTGGACTTTTGAGCTGGGCAAAAACTCATAGTAGCTATATGTTTTATTATGTGTCTCCTATCGTGGCTATTTTTTTTTATAGCGCAATCTTTGGAATAAAAAAAGTTTGCCAAAATAAAGTAATTAATCAAAATGCACTTGTTAATACACTTTTAATAGCTAGTATCTCAATGTCGATATTTTTTGGTGCTTCACCTCTTTCAATAGCTTTCTGGAACAAAGATTATAAGGTGGGAACTTTTTATACTACTGATTTTCATCGTTCAATTTATGTTGTGACTGACAAACATATTGTGGCTAAAAAATTCATAAAATTTATTCCTAGAAACTCAGTTGTATCAGCAGAACAACATTTTTTACCATTATTATACAAGCATAAAAAAATAAAAATCTTTCCATCAACTGAAGATGACATAGAATATGTTTTAATTGATAGATATAATCCAAAGAAAGCAGGTGGAAGTTCTGAAAATACAATGAGAACCAATCCAGAAGCTGAATATCAGAAGTATTTTGAAAGTAATAATTGGATAATCATTAAGCAAGAATTAGGGTTAACTCTTTTTAAAAAATTAGATTAGTTTAATTTATTAAAATCTATTTTAAATTTTTCTGGAAAAACTCTTCTTTTAATCCATCCATTTATAACCCAAGCAGATAAAACTATAATTGGTATAGGCCATTTTAAAAAACTAAAGTTGTTAATTATAAGTTTTAACTGGTTTACATAATAAGATCTAAAGCTTACCATTTTACTTGTCATTGAATAAGAGCTTCTAGAGCCATCTATACCCCAGTTCATCATATATTTATCGACAACTTTAATTTTACCTTTCAAGGCTATTAAATTTCCAAAGTGAAATTCAAAACAATCTGCAAGAATTAAATCCTTACTAGCTATAAATTTTTTTCGAAATAAACCAAAAATTAATGCAGGCTGAGTATCTATGATTCTTGTCATATATCGAACATATTTTGATGCAGAGACCGCAGAACTTACATCTACACTTATCTCTCCTTTGCCTTGTATATTTTTAATCTTAAAATTTGAAAAAGCTAACGAGCATTTAGGATCACCATCTAGTACGTTCACAAGTTTTTCAACATATTTTTCATCCCATGAGTCATCATGGCTTGCAAACATAAAATACTGACCCTCTGCCTTATCAAACACGTATCGAAAATTCTTTACAGGCATTCCAAAATTATTACTTTGTCTAAAATAACGAATTCTTGAGTCCTTACTTAGATATTCTTCACAAATTTCTTTAGTTCTATCAGACGAACCATCATCAGATATTACAATTTCAAAATCTGAAAAACTCTGTCCTAACAAATTTTTTAGAGTTTTACTTAAATATTTTTCACCATTATAAACTGGTAAGCCGATTGAGACTTTAGGAAATTTTGATGATTTATTTTCCATCAATTTAAAATAATAAACAAATTAAGGTTTATTAATTCTTCTCCTTATAGCTTTAAAAAAACTAGGAATTATACTTTTTGCATGTAAAGTAAAACTTAAGCCTTCCCCACATTTATGCTCATAGAGATTTGGATGCACACAGTCCATAAAGTCTTTATTATATATTTCTTGTATATTAATACTTTGAAATTTTTTATAAAGATCAGAATCCTTTTTGACATACAGGAATGTGTTTTGCCTAAACCAAAACCCTACTCTAGCATCACCCCAAAATTTTGGTCTAAATAGATCAAATGGTTTATAATCATGTTTTTCAAAAATATTTGCCCAAAATGAATGTTTATTTTCATTTATATGGTCAGTACCACCTTGACCAGTATATGCTGCACTAAAAAGTATGATCTCTGAAGTATTAATTAAACATTCTATAAACTGATTTGAAGACTCATTTTTAAGATGTTCTGCAACTTCAAGTGAAATAGTAAGGTCAACTTGTTTATTAAATGAAAATTTACTGTTTAAATCAACAGCTTTAAATTCAATTTTTTTATCAAGCATTTCCGATTGATCAACCCAGCTACCATCAATTCCTATTAGATCTTTACTTCCATATTCATGGCAAGCTTTTAACCACGCCCCTTTGCCACATCCAACATCTAATACGGATACTGGTTGAATATATTTCCATAAGTGATCTAGAAAAATTTTGGCTGAGTCATACGATGAGTTTGAAATATCATTATAAAATTTTTCATTATATGCTGAACTAGTTTTTTTAAATTTCAGACTATTATTCATATAAATTATTTGATTTTAATTAAATACCAGAAATTATCTTAAAGAATATATTTTATTTAGTCTATAAAGTTATTAGATTGTTTATTATGTTATATTTGATAAATTTCTCTCATCTAAATGTTATATTATGAATATAGATAAATATTTTAATTTTAACCTACCTGAAATTAACACATTATCTGAAGTCTTTTGGAAAGCTAAACCATTCCCACATGTAGTAATCGACAACTTTCTTGATAAAGATGATTTTAAGAAGTTATCTGAATCTGTATTAAAATTTTCATCTAATCCAGATTATGAATTTAAAAATAGTATTGAGAGAGGTAAGGCAATATATTCTAACAAAAATTCTCCAGAATTAGTCAGGAAATTAGTTAATACTGTTTCTTCAGATTTATTTATTGAGAAACTCGCTGATCTAACAGAAGTAAAAGAAATAATTCCACTAATAAAATTAAGTGGCAAAAATGATGCATTTAGATATTTTCATGAGATGAAGGATGGTGGAATTTTGGGCACTCATGTTGACCATTCAATGATTGAGGACCACGTCCATTTTTTAAATTCACTATTTTATATAACGCCTGAATGGTCAAGCAAGTGGGGTGGAAATACAGAATTCTATAAATACTATGGATTAATCAAAGGATCTGAGATCAAATATAAGCCTAATAGATTAATTATATTTTTGCACTCTTCGAAATCATTCCACAAAGTTTCCAGAATTAAGAATAATAAAATTAATAGGTTTTCTGTTTATATGGATTATTATATTCATAAAAATAAATTAAAAAATTTTGTAAATTCAACAAAAAATAACAATAGATATATTCCTCAATTTTGGAGACATCAAACTATCTTTATTCCAACATTCGAACAATTAATAAAATCGTTTTTTAAAAAAAATAAGCATTATAATAAGCGTTATATTTATATTTTTTTAAAATATATAGCAAAAAAGTTCTTACAAAGAATAGCTTAATAACTTATAAAATTTTTTTAGATTATAAATTGCAAAAATATTTAATTTTTTTTTTATCAATTTTTTGATAATTCTTTTTAGAAGTAAATTCCAACCACCATATTTTAGCATGGTCAAAAATGCTTTTATAATTTTTTTTTCTTTAAAAAAAGCGACTGCTAATGTGATATAATGAAATTTTAAGCTACTTTCTACCTTACTATCTGGGAGAAAAGATTTTATTATATCAATATTTTCTGATGCACATAAAACAAGTTGAGTATTAGACAAATTTTCTTCATGAATTCTATATTGACAACAAACTTTTTTAAGTGCTTTTATTTTATATTTTTTTGCTAAATTTAAAAAAATCCAATAATCAATTGAGTGGTTAAAATGTATTGGAAAATCGCCGAATTCTAAAAGCTTGCTTTTATTAATAAGTACTGATGGAAATGGAATAAAATCTTCTATAATTAATTTGTCAAAGACCATTCCTTCAAACAGCTTGTTACTTTTTGGGATAATTATTTTACTTGAATAATTTAAATTTTTTTTATTATCATTGTAAATAATTTCTGTAAGTCCATAAACGATAGCAAGTGATTCATCTTTTAAAAAAATATTGACTTGTTTTTCAAGTTTATCCTTTTGCCATAAATCATCACAATCTAAAAAAGATAAATATATTCCTTTAGTTTTTTTTACTGCCTGTGATCTTGCATAACTAAGAGTAGTGGTTGACTTTGAATAATAATATTTAAGTTTTTTATCATATGATTTTGCAATAGATGCACTTCTGTCAATTGATGCATTGTCCCAAAAAATAATTTCCCAATTTTTATATGTTTGTGAATAAATTGAATTTATTGCTTCAGCTAGATACTTTTCACCATTGTAACAATTTATTATGATGCTTACCAATGGAGTTTTCCTACTCATTGCAACTATTTTTTTTTATACTTTCAATAGTTTTTCTAATGCCTGTTTCCAAGCTTACTTTTGGTTTCCAATTTAATAGACTTTTTATTTTACTTATATCTCCATAGAGTATCATATTTTCTCCTTCTCTGTACTTAACTTTACCAAACTGAGGTTTTCCAGATTTTAAGGTATCAACAATAGTATTAATTACCTTTTTAATAGACACTGGAATTCCAGAAGAGACATTAATTGTTTCTCCTAATACTTTCTTATTTTTTAAAGCAATAAAAACTGCATCAACAAAATCATCGATAAATAGAAAATCTCTTATTTGCATACCTTTTGAAGTAGAAAATTTTTCATCATTTATACAACCCTTAATTATTTGAGGAATAAATCTATTTTTCCCTTGTTTAGGTCCATATACAAGAAATGGTCTTAAAATAACTGATGGAAAATTTTGAGTTTTATATAAAGTTTGCAAAAAGTAGGTTGCTGCAACTTTGGCGCAAGAGTACATTGCAATAGGTGACTCCTTTTGATTTTCATTTTGTGGCGCTAAATTATTTCCATACTCATCACTACTTCCAAATTGTACAAACTTTTTGATCTTATCATTATTTAGACAATCAATTAAATTTTTTACCCCATTAAAATGAGCATCAAAAATCTTGTTACCATCATTTATGTAGTTTGAATGGTTTATGTAACCACTAGAATTAATAACATAATCAAATACTTTTCCATCTAAATTAGAAAATAAACTTTGTTTGTCTGTAATATCAGCTATGAGGTAATTAACGCCCTTTATCTTTTTTTGTTCAATAGGATTGTTTTTTGATAGCGAGGTTGTGTTAAAACCTAAGTCTAAAGATTTTTTTACTATATGTCGTCCAATAAAACCTGTGCCTCCAACAACTAGTAGTTTGTAATTATGATAAGTATTTATTTCCATGGAGCATTATCAGCTTCCCACAAACCTTCTAATAATTCTTTATCACGTTTAGTATCCATACATTGCCAAAATCCTTCATGTTGATAAGACATTAACTCACCCATTTGAGCAGCTTTTTCTAAGGGTGTTTTTTCCAAAATTGTATCATCACCTGCAATGAGATTAAAAAACTCGGGCTCAACAACAAAATATCCTCCATTAATCCACCCTTTGGTTGTTTGAGGCTTTTCTTTAAATGAGGTGACAACATTTTTTTCAATAGCTAATTCACCAAAACGAGCTTCAGGTCGAACTGCTGTGACAGTTACCATTTTACCATGCTTTCTATGAAACTTTATTAGTTCTGTTATATTAATATCTGCGACTGCATCTCCATAGGTCAATAAAAAAGTTTCGTTACCAATTAGACTTTGCATTTTTTTTACTCTACCTCCAGTCATAGAATTAAGACCTGTATCAATTAGATTTACTTTCCAGTCTACAGCATCTTGTTGATGAGTATCAATGCTGCCATTTAATAAATTTACAGTAAAATCAGAATTCAAAGTTCTGTAGTTTAAAAAATATTCTTTAATAATTTTGGCCTTATATCCGAGAGCAATATAAAAATCTTTTATCTCAAACTTTGCATAGGTTTTCATTATGTGCCACAAAATAGGTTTTCCCCCAATAATAACCATTGGTTTTGGAACAGATTCTGTATATTCGCTTAATCGAGTACCAAGCCCTCCTGCTAAAATTATTACTTTCATTTTTTATTTATTCCAATCAAATTTAATTTGTTCAATATTTTTTTTTTCAATCTCATTTGGATTATGTATTATACTAGCTATATTCAGTAATAAAGATTTTCCATCTGAGATCCCTTGAAAACCAAGCCAAATCATAGGTGGCACAGTTAATCTACAATAATTATCCTTTGAAATAATAATTTCTTGAAATTTTTTATCTGATACTATTCTTTCATCAAATAATACAAATCTTACTTTACCGACAGGAACAGTAAGATTAAGTGTCATTTCTTTGTGGCGCTTCCAACCTTTTATAGCTCCTTTATGGATATGAGTAAAATAGGCCTCACCAAAGCTTTTGAACCCATTATCAGTTTTTTTCATTGCATGCATTACATCTCCACCAGGTGTATTTATTATATCTAAATTCGTGATTACAACATCTTTAATCATTGTTAGCCCAAGAAACATTTCTTTCTTTTGCTAGTTTATTATAAGATTTAATCTGACTTATAGTAAAATCATGCATTGATTTAGATTTATTTTGATAAAATTCCTTGTACCATTCAATGGTCATTTCTACTGTTTCATGAAATTTCAATGTTGATGTCCATTTTAAATCAAGTAGTGCTTTGTCACAATTAAGTTTTAGTAAACTTGCTTCATTAACATTATCACTATTTTTTGAAATATTTTTCCACCTAACCTTACTCCAATATTTTGACATTTCATCAATCAATTGACTTACAGAATAATTCTGGTCAGCTGATGGGCCAAAATTGTATGCCTCTCCATGATAATTATTACTTAAATCTAAATTTTTAGCTAAACATAAATAACCACTTAATGGTTCTAACACATGTTGCCATGGTCTTGTAGAATGTGGGCTACGTATATTTACTGTTTTATCGATTGACCATGCAACCATGCAATCAGGTACAATTCGATCAGCTGCCCAATCACCTCCTCCAATAACATTGCCTGCTCGCGCGACCGCAATTCTGATATTTGAGTCTGTAGAATTATGAAATGAATTCACATAACTGCTAATTGCTAACTCTGCCATACCTTTTGAAGCGCTATACGGATCTTTACCACCCAATTTATCATTTTCTCGATATCCCCATTGCCACTCTACATTGTCATATACTTTGTCGCTGGTAATCATTACTGTGATTATTTTTTTATCTATATTTCTAAGTGCATTAAGTATATTTATTGTACCGATTACATTGCTTGTAAATGTATCAATTGGGTTTTCATATGAATGGTTAACTAAAGCCTTTGCCGCTAAATGAAATATAAAATCAGGTTGTATTTCATTTATTAAGGATTTAACTCTATCACTATTTCGGATATCAACTTTTAAATCATTAACGAAATCTGGTATTTGAGAGGCCGCATAATTTGAGGGCTCGCTAACTACAGTATCGGATAAACCAAAAACATTTGCCCCAAGATTATTCAACCATATACTAAGCCAACTACCTTTAAATCCAGAATGACCTGTAATAAGTACTTTTTTATTTTTAAAAGTTGATTCAAACATGTCTAGTAATTTTATAATTTTTCATTTAAATAAAGTTTTATTAAAAAGGATAAATTATATATAGATTATTCAATAATTAAAGATTATTCATTTATAATATGACTAACTAACTTCAAATATTTTTTTCCATCTTGGAATATTGGTATCAATAAATAAAATATTTTCTCTTTTTTTTGTTTTCTCTTTAGTTTTATCTAAGTTATTTAGAACACTTGCAAGCTCTTTTGCTGTACTAACAAAAACTGCATCTTGAAAACCTCTCAAAGGGCTTAGATTTAACCCTTTTGGTTCAACAAATGTCACCACTTTAGTGCCCAAGTAATAAGCATCAAAAGCTGATGATGTTGTGCTACTTGAGAATGCTAGTTTACAGCAATTTACAATTTCATTGATTGGTTTATCGGTAAATATAACATCAATATCTAGACAATCTTTAGCAGTGATAGGTGTTGCTGGATGAGATTTGATTAAGCACTGAATTGGTTTATTAATATATTTTAAAGATTCTTTTAAAAGCTTAATTTGCTCTATGTTTTTAGTTTCAATAATATCTCCCAAAAAAAGTACACTATTTTTACTTAAATTTAGATCTTTTAAAGTACAGTCAGGTGAATTATTTAAATGTAAATAGCGTAAAGCCTCTATGCTAACAAGCTTTTTACTCGGAATGCCATTATGTAAATGCATATTTTTTGAAATATTGCTATTTACTCCAATATAATCAGGGATAGGTAAAAGTAATTTCTCATGATGAATAAAATTTTTTTTTTCAATTATTCCCTTTAAATCCCAAAATTTAATTGGAGTGTGTGGTATTGCAAATAAATGACTTTTATGTTTTGAAGCTCTCCAAGAGTTTATAAATGTACATTCCCAACCTTGATTTTCTTGTAAATAAAATCCTTTATCTTGAATTTTTAAAATAGTGAGAGCTTTCTTAAATAGGAACATATAAAGTAAATTTCTAGCTGCATTAATTCCTGAAAGAGATTCATTAAAATCTGAAACGATAAAAGGCCAAATCATTCCACTTTTTTTTGATATCGATCTAGATATTTTAAACTTTACATAATTTAATCTAATTAAATTTAAGATTACTCTCAAAATAACTAAAAAACTTAAAAATGAATAGATAGTGATGTGAGTTTCTATACCATTTTTTGAAGAGTTAAATTTATCAATTATACCTCTTGCTTTACTTGCGTTTTGTAAATCTTTTGTACCGCCGTACATATGTATCCAGTTAGACCCTAAATTGTTCTTTTTGAGGAGGTCTGGTAATATAGGCCAATAATTACTCTGAAACTCACCTTTTTGGACAGAGGTATTATCTAAGTTTATAAGAGAAGAAAGAAATGTTATTTTAGATTTAGATCTCCTCCATTTTTCAATCCCAGCCCCTTTAAGAGGCCACATGGAAATTAATTCCCAAAATAACCAGACTAAAGATTGAATTATTTTTGGAAAAAATTTGTAAAGTTTCCTTTGACTATGATTTTTATTATTTTCCTTAAACTCACTTTTGATCTTTAATGTAATATTCATTTCACTACAAAGTATTGACATTGCTTTTTCTAGTTTCTTATTATTTGTATAGAGTAAAATTTCATTATAATTTTTTTTTGTGAACCAATATTTAAAAGCTATAATTTTAATCGCATTATTTACTTCAGTTGATTTAGTGTAATTAGATTTTTCCACAATCAAAGTAGTCCACCAAAAACTAAAGTTATTTTCTATCTTTAAGTGGTCTATAATTCTTTTGTTTCCATCAAATGATTCTCCTAATTTAGAAATTAAGGAAATATATTCCGTCTTACAATATTCTGCATTACTATCTAAAATCTTTAATAATGAAAAAATCTTAGTATTATTATCTTTTCTATTCTCTGACCATAACATTATGTCATCAACATCATTTAAAGATACCTTGACAGAGTCTAAAATAACCAGAGTGTTTGACATTCTATAATTAATTTAAATACTTTAGCACAATTCAATATTAATGATTACATAATTTTAAAAAACTCTTATTTATTTAAAATATTTTTAATTAAGAGCCACAATACCTAAAGAGGCAGTGTCTTCTAAAAATAAATATAATTTATTATCTTTAAAAGTAATATCTCTAATTCTTTCATTCACAGTTACTCTCTTAAGATTAGATAATTTTTTATTATCTAATTTAAAAAAATATAGAGATTTATCTCTTAGTGAACTTAATACGTATTGATCATTGTCAATTTTTGTAACTTCAGAAATCCCAATAGATGGGACAAAATATTTTATTGGCTCAATAAATCCATATTCACTATGTGATTTGTGTAATGGAAATTTCTTATATTTTTCTCCACCCTTTTCTCCTCTGTAATGCTCACCATAAGAAGATACTGGCCATCCATAGTTTAATATTTTTTTATTATTAATATTTTTAACTTCTATAATATTTACCTCGTCTCCACCTTTGGGTCCATGTTCTGTCTGAATTATAAAGTCATTTTTTTTATCAAAATACATACCCTGAGGGTTTCTATGACCCATCGAAATAATTTCATAATCACCACTATCAGCGTCAATTTTTAATGTTTTGCCATTTATGTTGTTCTCGTTTTGGGCAAGTGCTCTATCTCTATATTCACCAACAGTTAATAAAATATTGCTATTGTCAAATTGAACAATTCTTCCTCCAGATTGATGAAACTCGAATTCAGGAACCGAGGATCTATTGATACACTCATCACTTGCAAATATTTTTTCAAATTGAATACTTTTATAATTGATGTTTCCATGAATGACACTTGTGTTCCAACAATCTTTTTTAATCTCTTCAGTATAAGAAATATAAATTTTGTTATTATGTACGAATAAATCTTTTAATGAAAGAGTATGAGTTTTTTGATATTGGCTTAAACCTAAGAAATCATCAATATTATTTTCTATTTGTTTTAAATAATTCTCATCATTTAAATTTTCTAAATTAATATAACTTATAATGCCTCGAGAAGATAAAACAAATAAATTATCTTTATGAAAATCTAAATAGCCACTTCCAGGAAACTCATTTTTTATACCAGAGTAAAAACCATTAACTAAGTTATATTTTTCCATAGTCATACCGTTTGATAACTTAACATTTTCAAGTTTTTTTATTTTAATATCTTGCAAGCTATTTTTAAACAAAAGCTCAAATTCGGTCATTTTTGGAATAATCCTATTTAAAACTAAAAGTTGTTTCTCTTGTAATTTAATAAGTCTTTGAGGAAATAAATATCTTCTTACAATTTCTTTTTGTTCAACAGAAAATAACCCTTTAATTCCAAAAAAATCAAAGGATTTTCTATCAAAAAAGTAATTTATAAAGGAATAACATAACGAAAATATTATAATTATTAATACTGTGTAAAAGGAAAATTTTTTAAACATAAATTAACTAGGCTGATTTATTTTTTATAAGTTCTTAATATATTGTTTTTTTTCTATAGTAAATATATTAATTATAAATGGAGATTGATAGAGCTTGTTACAAAATTAGGTTTTAATGAAATATTTTATTATAAATAACTTTATAAGTAAAAAAACATGTAAAAAACTTATTAGCGTAGCTAATAATCAAGCAAGCAATAATCATATACGTAAACAAAATAAAACTGTAATTCATGGAAGTAGACAATTCTTAAGCTCAACAGATATAGAATTTTATAATTTATTGAATAATTCTAAAGATTGGAGAAATTTAGTTAACAAAATTAATTCCGAAAAATTTCTAAATTCTTGTCTAACAAAATTAAATTTAAGTGAAAAAAAATTTTCCTTAGTTAATTTTTTTAAAAATAAAAAGTTATCAACTATTCAAAAAAAATTTAAAGGAATAAGCTCAAAAATAATAAGATTAATTTCTACTAGAAATTTATTGCTTTATTTTCTAATAAGACTTTATAGAGACAGTATTAGAAAAATAAAATTTTCTAAAATATTTTATTTAAATAAAAGTGCTGTAGAACTATTGTTTGATTACTCAAAAGCAGGGAATGGGTACTCGAGAGAAATTCATAGGGATAGTGACAATAGGCTTATAGTTTTTATTTTATATCTTAACTCACCAGCAAAAAAAGATAATTACAAAGGCGGTAATTTCGATATTTACAAATTAATTAAAGGAGATAAAAATACTTCTTACCCTAGTAAAAATAATTGTAAAAAAATTGATAGTATTAAGCCTCACGCTGGGAAATTAATTGCTTTTATAAATGATAATAATAGTTTCCATGGTGTTCAAAAAATGGAAAATCATTCTCAATTTAGACATTTTATTTATGGAGGCTTTACTCTTTTAAATAAAAAAAATCCATATATAAACAATAGTAGCAAAGTAGCCACGGAGTTTCATCTATACGATTAAAGAAATGAATGAGTCTAATATAATTTATTTTTGTAGAGTTTGTTTATCTAAAAAAATTGAGAAATTTAATATTAATCATTATGGTTTTCCTGGCAAAAATGAAAACTGGAAAAGTTTTTTTTGTTTCGATTGTGGTTCAGTTTCAGATTTTAGAATAAAGGAAGATTACATAAGCTACACTGATGGTTCTTTTAGAAATATAGATCATTTTAATATAAAATCTGACGACGAAAAAGTCTTACCTCCAATTGATCCTTGGTCAGCTATTTCTTTTAAAAGGTGGTCTCATGTATGGAAGCGTTTAGAAAAATCTTCAAATATTTTTTCAATTAAAGAAATCAAAATGCTGGACTACGGTGGCTACCAAGGTTTTCTTCCATACGCTTTTAAACAAAAACATAAAATTAACTCTTATGTTGCAGATTTAGACCTCAAAGGATTGGCCATGGCCCAATTATTGGGTTCTAAAACAATTAATCTTGCTGAAAGCGAGATTGACGAAAATAATTTTGATCTTATAACTATTGTTCATGTTTTAGAGCATCTAGATAAACCGATAGAAAACATATTAAAATTAAAGAATATTTTGTCAGAAAATGGAGTGATATATGCTGAGGTACCAAATTTATATGGTCTTCCTATGGTAAATGAGGCTCATAAAATATCTTTTTCAGAATACTCTTTTGTTAACATGTTTAAATCCGCAGGATTTGAAATTTTAGATTATGGTTTTACAAAATCTCCAAAAGAATCCATAAAGTTTGATTATGTATATAATTATAATTCAGAAAATATATATGTTGTTTGTGGAAATGGAGAAAAAAAATTATTATTAAATTTTCCTAAAGATACAGTTCCTAAAAGTATTGAAAAATTTAAATATGAATTAAATGTAAAATACGCAAAATTAATGTTTAAAAATATAAGCTTAACTTTATTAAGACCATCTTTAGTATACTTAAGGAAGTCTATTCTGTATTTTATTTATGGGTTAGTAGAGTTAATAACCTTAAAAATTTTTAAAATTTCTTTAATAAGTAAATATTTTCCAAAAAAAAGATAAACATATAAAATTTAGATGCCATAAATAAATATATTTGATAATTTAAATAAACTTCTAAATACAATTCAATTTTAAAAATTATCGATACAAATGATTGAAAATATTTTTATCTTGATATAATTATGATATTAAAAATTTTAAATGAAAATTATAAAAAAAACAATTAAAGCACTATTTAAACCATCTTCTAAGTATTCAATTATTCCACCTTTGTTATCTTATTTCTATAATAGGTTGCCATTATATAATTTAAAAAAATTTTGGTTAAAAAGTAGATCTAATCTTAATTTAGATAATGACTTGATAAAAATGATAGATTATTTTATTCAATCTAAAAGCTATAAACAGATGTCTAATCACTGGCATTACGATAATATTAAAAATATATCTCAAATTATAGATAGTGATTTGCAGAATTATTCAACTACAATAGCAAGAAATTATTATACTTGGGTAGATATATATGATGTTCATGTTGAGCAGGCAATGTTCAATGCTCAAGAAATTTTATCTTCAAATAAAATTAATATCTATAAAAAACAAATTAATATGTCTTATGTTGATAGCATGAAATATAATAATTTAACTTATTTGTTATATTTAAATTTAGAAAAATTAAACTTATCAGATAAATTAAATTTTTTATCTGATGAGGGGTATTTAAGTTATAATGATCCTTTTATAAATATTAATGGACATAAAATTTCACAGGATAAAGTAAATTCTATATTGGATTACAATAATATTAATGACTTTAGTTCATTATCTAATAAAAAAAGTATTTTAGAGATTGGAGCAGGTTCTGGTAGAACTAGTCAAGCAATTCTAACTTTTAATGATAATATAAAGTATACAATTTGTGATATTCCACCTGCATTATATTTGTGCTTCGATAGATTAAAGAAAGTTTTTAAAAATAAAAAAATTGGTTTACTATATGATTTGAATGAAAATGAAATTAATAATCAAATAAATAATTATGATATTTCTTTGATAATGCCCCATCAATTAGACTCTATTAAAAGTATGAAATATGATTTAACCATTGGAATCAATTGTTTTCATGAGATGGATAAGGAAACTATAAGAAAATATTTTTTCAATATTAATAATATTTCTGAATTATTTTATTTTACAGTATGGAAAAAAACTTTCACCCGTCATTCGGGACTTTTTGATATAATAAGCAACAAGCTAGATTATTTCTCAAATGATTATAAAATACCAAAAAATTGGATCAAGAGTTATGAAAAAGAATTAATCTTTCCATCTTGCTTTATAAGTGCTGGTTTTAAAATAGATAAAACTAGATAAGGTCTTTTATCAATGATTATTTCTTAATGAGAATTTATAATATTTCAATGAAAGTTTTTTAAGAATCTAACACCCAACTATTTATAAATAGTTTACTTTTTATAAATATCACTCATTACTTTTTCTATTTTAACAACATCCTCAGGAACATCCACAGCAAGACTGCTGTCTTCGGTCTCTACTAAACGAACGTTTTTTCTTAACTCAAAAAATCTTAAAATTTCTATATCCTCCGATTGTTCAAGTAAACTTTTGCGACCAAATTTAGCAAATGACTCTAATTCTTCACGATTAAATGCATAAATACATACTTGTTTATAATATTTTTTAGGAGCGTCCTCATCTTTTTTGAAACCTGGTATTTTTTTACGAGACATATAGAGCAGGATCTTGTCTTCATTAAAAACTACTTTTGGAATATTTGCAGAGTCAGGATCCACATCACCATCTATTGTGGTAAAGGCATTAATCACTTCACTTGGATTATTTTTTTTAGCATCTATTATTTTTACAATATCATTAGGATTTACAAGTGGTTCGTCTCCCTGAACATTTACATATATATCAGCTTTTATTTTTTTTGATACTTCTGCTAAACGATCAGTTCCTGTTAAACATTTTTCAGATGTCATAATAACTTTATATCCTATTCGTGATACTGTTTTTTCTATTTCAATATTATCAGTTGCAATATAAACATTTTCCTTACCTACAGCTTTTGCACTTATATCAGCTGTCCACTGAATCATAGGCTTGCCTAGAATTTTGACCAAAGGTTTTCCTGGAAAACGACTAGATTTAAATCTCGCAGGAATACAAATTATTGTTTTTAATTTTTTCATAAAATATACAAATATGAATATTTGATTAACCCTATCATAATCATAAAAAACTTAATACTTATTAACTTATTAAGATTAATAGAATTAAAGTATCTTGTAGATAAACATCAAATATCTTTAAAATTAAATAGATAAATAATAAATTATGAATAGAATTAATTAACCTAAATTTAGTATTTGTTCATTACAATTTCATAAATTTCTGGCCTTAATTCATTTTTCAGATAATTCAAAATGAATTTTTTTTCCTGGCTTGAAAAATATTCTTCATAATTTTTTAATCCTTTAAAAAAATCTTTTTTTGATTTTTTATCAGATCGTAATAATTCTTTTTCAAATGAAAAGTAATCAACACTTTCTTTAATAACTTCATCAGAGATTAGTTCTGGTCTATCACTAAGCAAATAACTTAAAATTTTTTTAAATTCTAAATATTTATCTTTAGATGATAGGGTATGAGCATAAATAATTAATGATTTTTTATTTAAAATCAAGTCACTATAAGAGTTATAAAATCTTACATAATTTTCCAAGTCAGTAAAATCAAAAGTTTTTACCAATTTTTTTTTTTTACTGTAGGAATATAAAGTAGAAAATGGATCTCGAATTAAAAAAATAGCCTTATTACTAAAATTTAATTTTTTTTTAAAATAAGGTATTTCATTTTTATCATCATGAGTGTGAACAAAAAAAATATTTAAAAAATTTTTTTTAAATATGTGTGCTCTATCTAATAAAATACCTGCGCTACAAGTAAAATTAAATTTAAATTTTCTAGCTATAGTGAAAGTTTTGTTATCCAAATCCAAAAAATCTCTTTTAAATATTTTTTTATTTAGATAATAATTTAAAACATTGCTAAAATAATGAATCCCTGATGAAGGAAAAGTAGGAACAAAAACAAATTTTTTATCCAACAAAGTCAGCCATTTGAAAGTTTCGTATAAATTTAAATTTTTATTTTCATTTTTATATCCATAAAAAAACTTGTTATAAAAATAGTAAAAAATAAAGTATAAAAAATCATTTTTGTACAATATATTTTTCTTAAAATAATCGGTAACTTTAGATTTATTTTTCGTCATTGGAATATTTTCCCTAATTTGTGAGTAAATTTTATCTATTGTCTTCGTTGGCGCGTAGGCATAAGAATCTTTAAATGATTTAATTGCTTCTTGAACAATTTCACTATCCCACCAAGATTTTACATCTTGCCAAATCAAATTAACATGACGAGCAGCAGACTCTGGGGTATCATGAAAAACTCCAGCTTTTTTAAGTTTGTCAAAATATATTTTACTAGATTCATTTAATTCCCAATGTTTAGGGTTCCAAAACATAACTGTAGGAATGTTTGTTGAAAAAGTTTCTAAAAAAGTAGTAGCATTATAAGTTACAATACAAATCCTACTTTTATTGTATAACTTTTCTATATTTGAATTTCCATTATCAATGAAAATTTTTGGAAATTTATCTCTCCACCTTTCATATGATGGTTCCCATCCTTTTACTACTTGCTTTAATCTTATATTTAAAACCTCACGAATTTTTGGGTTCAAAGCACTTATAAATTTACACTGATCATCAAAATAATCTAACCATTGTGTAGCAGATATTGGTGAACTCCAGATATGGTAACTATGACCTGGCCCAGCTCCAGCAATTAATGAAATTATTTTTTTATTTTCATGTTTAATAAATGCTGATTTTTTTCCTTTAATTAATCCAATTGACTTTATATTTGGCCTAGATTTATCTATCCATCCCCAGCTAAAATACAAGTCACTTATATCAAGCTGATGTTTTTCATAAAATCCAAACAAATGAGTTCCAATTCCCCCTCCATGTTGTCCAATTATAAGAGGGGTGCCTTGTTGCGTTTTCTTTGCCGCATATAACTTAAATAAATCATCTGCATGATAACTACTACTTGTAAAAATTGTTTTAGGTTTGGAGGGCCAAGATAATGTAGATAATTTTTTATTAAAAAGTTTATATCCCTCAAGATAAATTGATGGAATTTGTTTGGGAATAATTGATCTAGCAAAAACTTCGAATTTGCTATTGTTATT
>MDTB01079774.1_pt1 | contig 36084 bp, 20 predicted proteins | sample 811161 | NCBI WGS metagenome assembly MDTB01 (sample SAMN05326650, study PRJNA326480) | marine metagenome | isolation source: seawater | place: Mediterranean Sea | collected 2009 | reverse complement strand
CAAAGCTCTTTCATAATAAGAAACACTATTGTCAACTACAGGTAAATTTGATAATCTATATGACTCGTCATTTGAAAGATATTGTAAAACATCTTCATGTTGAAGCTTTAATTGATAACCTTGACCTGGGTGTAAATCGCCAATACCATTAAAACTCCATTCAGGTAAATATGCTAATCCAGTATAGTCTTTAACAATAATCAAATTGTCAGAGGAAGCAAAATCTGAAAAAACTAAATCTGCTGGGGCAGGCTCAATTCTTAGGTAACCTACCATACTCCAGCCAGATGGTAGACTAACAGAATTTTCCTCAGGGAGCATATATTGTCCGGTATAACTTAAACTATTGGAATTTAATAGCTTAATTTGATAGCCGTGACCAATTTGACAATCACCTATACCGTTAAAACCCCACTCAGGTAAATATGCTAATCCAGAATTATCTTTAGCAATTATAACATCATCATGTATTTGGTATAACATATCTGCCATATCCATACTTTCAGTATACATGTATGTAGAGAACATACTCCATCCCTCCGGAAGATCTATACTTTGCTCCGTTACGAGAGGAATCGCTTCTATTCCAACTAATACAGAAATTCCATTTATTACAAATTGATCTTGATTTAAAGCACTTTCAAGATAAGTAGCATTAACCTCTATTTGTGTTTGTGAAGAATTATCCCAAACAAACCAATTAAATTGTTCATCAGCAGAAAAACCATCAATTTCGTCAGTAGTAGTGTCGTCACCTTGAACTGCAACTGCATTATTTTCTCCAGTCCATAAGGTGTAACCACCACATTGTAATTCTCCATTTGAATCATAGTAAAAAGCCCCAATTGCATCTCCAGATTCTAATTGAACACCTTGATCTAAAGAAACTTGAAGAGTAGCATCAATTACCACAGTGTGATTGGACCCAGTGATTGAAAAATCCCATGGTACAGAGGAAAAAGTACAAGACCCGTCATCCTCCGTTGCATCTGAATCAAAATTTGAGGCAGAATTATCAGTACATCCGAAAATTGAGAATATACAAGACCCGTTGTCAATACTAGCATTTGGATTAAAGTTTGATGCTTGAGAATCAGTACATCCAGTTGTACCACCACAATATTGAGAGAAATAAATTTGGCCTTCATTACCATCTTCTAAGGTTCCACTTGCAAGATCACATAATTCTTCATATTGCAAAGAAAATTCTCCGCCATTCCATCCATCACCAAACGAATCAAATAAGTTAAATATAAAACCAGCATTATTATTTGGTAAACATAAATTAACTTGATAAGATTCATTAGTTTCATATCCGTCTCCTGATAAAATAACATCTCCTGAAGATACATCTTCTATTGACCAGCTAATTTCATATCCAAAGTTTTGAGTGTTTAATGTTAATAAAGCATATACTCCTTCACATTCAAATATACAAGATTCGTCATCTTGTGTAGCATCTGGATTATAATTGAGTGCTGTTTGATCAATACATCCATATACTGTATAAATACAAGAATCATCATCTTGTGTTGCGTCAGGATTATAATTTTCAGCAGATTGATCAGTACATCCTAAAATGTAATCACATGAATTATCATCCTGAGTTGCATCAGGATTATAATTTTCAGCTAAAGTGTCAGTACAACCATATACTGGTCCACATTCTCCGTCATAGTTTAAACCAAAAAATAATACGCCTTCATTAACTGAACCTTCTAGGGTACCATACAATAATAAAGAATCATTACTATTTTGAGTAATAGTTACATAATTATTATTCCAACCATCACCATAAGTATCATACATATTAAAAGATAAACACCCTTCATGTAAACACAATTCAGTAAAGCCAACTTCTCCCTGATTACCCTGAAGTTCCCAACTCACTTCATACAAATATGATCCTCCGCCCACATCAATTGAAACTCCAATTTCTCCATCAAAACATTCGATTGGAGGATATTCACAATTGTTATCATCTTGTGTTGCATCAGGATTATAATTTACCGCTGTGGTATCCATACATCCAAATATGTATGTACAGGAATTATCGTCAATTTCGGCTTCAGAGTTATAATTTTCTGCAATTTCATCAGTACATCCATATACTGGACCACATTCTCCTTCATGATTTAATCCGAAAAATAAGACTCCCTCATCAACGTAGCCCTCGAGAGTTCCATATAATAAAGTTAATGAGGAATCTCCCTCAGCTTGTGTTATTGTAACATAATTATTATTCCAACCATCTCCCCAACTATCATACATATTAAATGAAATACATCCATCTTGGAGGCATGCATCATAATTTCCCACTCCACCATCAAATCCTTGAACATCCCAACTTACTTCATTTTGCCAGGTACCCCCACCAACTTCAATTGTTACAGCAGTGCCTTCATTACAAATAATTGTCTGGCAAGAACCATCGTCAGTATTTGCATTTGGATCATACTCTGCATAATTTGGATTTGTACATCCCAATACTGCAATACATTCACCATCATAATCTAAACTGAAAAATAGTGCTCCTTCATCCCCATTCTCAAGAGTTCCCTCTAATAGAATTGAATCATTACTATTTTGAGTTATTACTACAAAATTATCATTCCAGCCATCTCCCCAACTATCATACATATTAAATACATAACAAGAGTTATTTAAGACACAGTACTGCATTCCAAGACCTGTACCACCATCATTTCCATCAAACTCCCAACTTAATTCCCAAGAATAGAATCCTCCTACTACCACATCTACAGTTATTGCTTCGTATCCATCACTACAATTTAAAGTTAAACAAGAACCATCATCTGTATTTGCATCTGGATTATATTCACCATAATTAGAGTCAGTACAACCTAAAACATAATACTCTCCACAATCACCATCAAAATTTACTCCAACTGAAAACTGACCTTCTGAACCACTTTCAAGAGTACCATACAATAATGTCGATTGATTACTATTTTGAGTAATAGTTACATAATTATTATTCCAACCATCACCATATGTATCAAACATATTAAATGTTAAGCATGAAGAGTCTTGAAGACAATATTGCATATCAGATCCAATACCCCCCTCATTTCCATTTAATTCCCAACTTACTTCATTTTGCCATGTACCACCTCCAATAGATATATTAACTCCTTCAAAACCTTCGTTACACTCGATTAATGGGTACTCACAAGATTCATTTTCTACATTAGCCAAGGAATCATAATTAGTTGCTAATGGATCTAAACAACCATAAATTGCTTCACATTGTTCCTGTGAATTCAATGAAAAAAAGTGGCTTCCAGAAGTTCCCTCAGGAGAAATTGTCCAGCCGTAAGAAGGAAGAGAAGCAGTAGTAATGACTGAATCATCTATTGAAAATGTTGCTAAACCTCCATTCCAACCATCACCATAAGAATCAAACATTTGAAACTGCCAGCATCCATTTTCTAAACAAAAACCGTGGTTCCCTTCAGTTTCTCCAAAAGAATATGATTCTGAATATAAATTTTCATCATTGAAAATTAAATTCCAGGAAATTTCACCAAACCAATCACTTCCTGAAATATTTAAAGATACACTATTATAATTATCATCACACTGAAGGGTAACACAACTTCCATCATCAATATTAGCATTTGGATTGAATTCTGCATAATTTGGATCCATACAACCATATACTGCAATACATTCTGATTGGAAATTTAAACCAAAAAATAATACATCTTCAGATCCACTATCCAATGTACCATCTAACAAGATGTTACCATTAGAATTATTTGATATAACTGCCATATTCCCATTCCATCCATCACCATATGAATCAAACATTATAAAAGGATAACATGAAGAATCAAGTAGACAATACTGCATATTTAATCCTACTCCACCTTCAATGCCATCCAATTCCCAAGTTACTTCATTTTGCCATGTACCACCTCCGAGGTTAATTGTTACTCCCTGATAACCCTCATCACATTCAATTGGAGGATATTCGCAGAGTGAGTTATCTTCTTCCATAGCTTCTGGATTAAAATTTGAAGCTGTTGGATCCATACATCCCTCAATAGGGCCACACTGATCATAAAAATTTAAAGGAAACCACTCAACATTTTCAAATCCACTTGTAAAAGTTTCATAAAGTAAAGTTGAATCAATATCTGTTTGATTGATAGAAACATAATTACCATTCCATCCATCACCCCAAGAATCATACATCATAAAAGTATAACACCCATTTGCTAGACAAAATTGACTAGATCCTATGTCTCCTGATAGAAGAACACTTGCCCCAGAGGTATCCACACTACCATCATCATTTAAAATTACATTTTCTAGTAATTCCCAGCTTACTTCATTTTGATAATATCCACCACCTATATCAATTGATATGGGAGAAAGATCATTGGAAAGACAATTACCAAAACAATCTAATCCTTCTTCAGGTCCGTCACCACCGCATGTACCACACTCATCTAATTCTTGACATGAACCATTATCAAAAACTGCTTGAGGGTTAAAATTACATGCTGTACTATCTGTACAACCGTAATCACTCGTCACTTCGGCATTACTGATTATCCAATCAAAAGCATATGAAACTCTAGCCCATACTCCAGGATAATTAACATCAGCACATCCATAGCCCCAACTCGTAGCACCAACTAATAACCATCTAGTATTGTCAGAACTTCTAACAACTAGAGGGCCTCCAGAATCTCCTTGGCAAGCATCTTCTCCTCCATCAACTAAATCTCCAGCAGTTATCATAGATTCATGAAGTTGTGAACATGGATAACTTCCAGAATTACCATTTTCGTCTTGAGCAGCTCCACATGCAACATCATTTTCAACAATTGGTGCTTGAGCCATTTGAAGAGTAGATGCCAAAGGACCTCCAGAAGCTGTTGTTCCCCATCCAGTGATTGTAGCCATGACTCCACCATCTTCGCTTCCTGCTGTAACCTCTGATGGATCAATTAAATCAATTTTCTGAACAAAATCAGAATAAATAAATGTTCCTTCTATTTCGAGCAATGCAAAGTCATGCGATATACTGGTAGGTGAACCATAACTTGGATGAACAATTATTTGTGAAACTGAATATACATCACCACCAATAGCAAAAGATGAAGACTCTCCAGCACGGACAAATAAGTTCGATGGACTAGTCCCATTAACACAGTGAGCAGCAGTTAAAACCCATGAATCACCAATAATAGATCCCCCACAAAAACCAGATCCTCCTGGACTTGATGTCAAACCAACTTGCCATGGATAATCTTTTATATTTACATCAACGCCCCCTACTACCCTCTCTTGAGAAAAAACATTATTTGAAATAAGTGAGTAAAATAATATCAAATAGGATGTTTTAACTATTATTTTTTTAATATTTTGCATCTTGAAGTATTTTTATATTTATATCTATGTTAGGCTTAATCTAATTCAATCTTAATTTTAAAAGGATTAACTTAAATTATCTAAGCAAATTAACACTAAAGAATAATTAAATTTCTAACTTAGTAAAGATAACTATATTTTTTTATTAATTAAATTTCAAAAGAATCTATTTTTAAGTGGTTTCAAGTGAGAAAATTTTTAATATCAATTCTAAAAAAGAATTTGAATCATTAGCAATCGAAATATTTAAATATCAAGCTAAAAAAAATTTAGTTTACAATAAATACATAACCAGCTTGGGAATTGACTTTATGAATATTGATGAGTTAGAAAAGATACCTTTTTTGCCAATTAATTTTTTTAAAAGCCAACAAATTATTTCATCAAAAAATAATATTGATAAAGTATTTTTTAGCAGCGGGACAAGTGGTTTAAGAAGTAAACATTATGTTTTTGATTTAAATCTTTATGAAAAAAGTCTAATTAAATCTTTTGAATATTTTTATGGAAATATTAAAAATTATACTTTTTATGCACTTATTCCCTCAATTCAATCATTAAACGAATCCTCACTTGTTTACATGACAAAAAAATTTATACAATTAAGTGAAAACGCTAACAGTAATTTTTATTTTAATGATTATAATCATTTATTTAAAAAATTATCAAGTAATCAGAATAAGAAGACAATTTTAATTGGATTAGGATTTGCTCTTCTGGATTTTTGCAAAAAATTTCCATTAAAGTTAAATAACACTATTGTTATTGAGACTGGGGGTATGAAAAATATCAATAAAGAGATGCATAAGGTTGAACTACATCAAATTTTAAAAAAAAAAATTTAATACTAATCAAATTCACTCTGAATACGGTATGACAGAATTACTTTCTCAATCATATTCAAAAAAAAATGGTAAATTTAAGAGCCCACCATGGAAAAAAGTTCAATGCAGAGATATAACAGATCCTTTGAGTAGTAATAAAAATTCTGGAGCAATAAATATAATTGATTTAGCTAATTATCACTCTTGTTCATTTATTGCTACTAATGACTTAGGAAAAATAAATAATGATAATACATTTGAAATATTGGGAAGATTGCAAGAAAGTGATATTAGAGGATGTAATCAAATACTTGATCAAATAACTTAAACTAATTTTATCAAAAAGTAATTTTTTTTACCTTTCTGGATGATAATATATTTATCACCAATAATGTCTTTTTGATTAATTATTTTATGCTCATTTACTTTTTTTTTATTGATACTTATCGCGTTAGATCTTAACATTCTCATTACTTCCCCATTAGACTTAAATATTTTTGATTTCTGGGCTAATAATTCAATTATATTTATTCCATTTATAATTTCATTCATTGATATCTCGTGTTGAGGCACTCCCTCAAAAATATCAAGTATATCTTTCTCAGATATATTTAACATCTCATCTGTAGTATTTTTCCCAAACAAGATTCTTGAAACTTGAACTGCATTGTTATAAGATTCCTCATCATGAACTCGGATTGTCAACTCTCTAGCCAAATTTTCTTGTAAAATTCTTAAATGAGGATTTTTTAAATGGGTTTTTATCAAAATTTCAATTTCACTTTTATCTTTTAGACTAAATATTTTAATAAAATTAATTGCATCAGCATCTGAAGAATTTAACCAATATTGATAAAACTTATAAGGTGATGTTTTTTTTGAATCTAACCAAAGGTTTCCACTTTCAGTTTTTCCAAATTTAGAACCATCACTTTTTTTAATTAAAGGAGTAGTTAAGGCATATGACTCACCTTTTAGTTTCTTTCTAATCAACTCAGTTCCTGAAACAATATTTCCCCATTGATCTGACCCTCCCAACTGTATAATGCAATTTTTATTTTTGAATAAATAATAAAAGTCATACCCTTGTATTAGTTGGTAAGTAAATTCAGTAAATGATATTCCTGATTCTAATCTTGATTTAACAGAATCTTTACTCATCATTTGGTTAACACTTATATATTTTCCTATATCTCTTATAAAATCAAGAATTTTTATATCCTTGAACCAATCATGATTATTTACAATTTCGGCTGAATTTTCCCCACAATTAAAATCTAAAAACTTTAATAATTGTTTTTTTATACCCTTGATATTTTGATTTATAATTTTTTCTGACAGTAAAACTCTTTCTTTTGATTTTCCTGATGGGTCACCTACCATTCCAGTTGCACCTCCGATCAAAATTATTGGCTTATGTCCACATTTTTGAAAGTGAACAAGAGTCATTATTTGGACTAAATTACCTATATGAAGTGAATCTGCTGTTGGATCAAAACCAATATATCCAACAATTAATGATTTTTTGAGTTTATCCTCTGTTCCAGGGATAAAATCATGAATCATCCCTCTCCATTGTAGTTGTTTGAAAAAATTCATAATTTTATATTTGTTTGTTTTATTTTAATCAAAACTGAATCCAAAATCATATCAAATTTATTGGGATTTTCTATATAATTTATTAAATTTTTCTCAAAATCTTCAATAGAGTAATTTGTTGAATCAAATATTAAAGGGTAATATGTTCCTAAAAATTTTTCTTGCCGACCAAAACTTTGAAGATTATTAAATTTTGACTTAGACTCTAATATATATATTTTTGTCAAAATTTTAATCATTTCACTATCACTAATTTTAATATATGTTTCTTTTTTTGAGCAAGAAAAAATTAATAATAAACTTAAAATTGAAAAAATTAAATTTTTAGAATTAAATAAACTCCAAAGATGTACCTTTATGATTTTCATTAAAAATTCCATTGTTATATACTAAATTACCATTTACAAATGTTGATTTAATAGATGACTTAAACTTCATTCCTTCTAGAGGTGACCAACCACACTTATACAAAATATTTTTATTATTAACTTCCCATTCATTTGAAAAGTCTAAAAATACTAAATCAGCATAATAACCTTCTTTAATAAATCCTCTATCTTTAATTTTAAAACATTTAGCTGGAGCATGACACATTTTTTCGACTATCCACTCTATACTTAATTTCCCTGAATGAAAAAACTCTAACATTGAAACTAAAGAATGCTGGACCATTGGCCCTCCAGATGGACAGGTTGGATAAGAATTCATTTTTTCTTCCAAAGTGTGAGGTGCATGATCAGTAGCAATAACGTCAATATTATTATTTACTAATCCTTTCAAAATTGCATCTTTATCATACGAAGTTTTTACTGCAGGATTCCATTTAATTAGTGCCCCTTTATTTTTGTAAAAACTATCGTCAAAAATCAAGTGATGGATACATGCCTCTGATGTTATCATTTTTTTTTCTAAAGGAATTTTATTTGAAAAAAAACTGATTTCCTCTTTTGTAGAAATATGAAGAATATGAAGTCTAGAATTATATTTTTTTGCTAAATCAATTGCTAAAGAGGAAGATTTAATACATGCCTCTCGGTTTCTGATAATTGGATGAAATTTCATAGGAATTTTTTCTCCAAATTGTTGTTTAAATTTTTTTAAATTGGATTTAACTATTCTTTCATCTTCACAATGAACTGCAATCAACATATTTGAGTTTGCAAATATTTTCTCTAATACGTTTAAATTATCAACTAACATATTTCCAGTTGAAGAGCCCATAAAAATTTTTAATCCTGGAACACTTTTAGGATTAATTTTTAGAATTTCATCATAGTTATCATTGGAAGCACCCATATAAAATGAATAATTTGCCAATGAGGTTTTAGATGCAATTTCAAATTTCTGGTCAAGAAATTTTTGATTTAAAGTTTGTGGTATCGTATTTGGCATTTCCATAAAAGAAGTAATTCCACCAGCCACTGCAGCCTTAGATTCAGAATATATTGAAGCCTTATGGGTCAGACCTGGTTCTCTAAAATGGACTTGATCATCAATAACACCAGGAATCACAAATTTATTGTTAGCATTAATTATATTACTTATTTTTAAATCTATTTTAGGAGAAATTTTTTTTATTCTATCATTTTCTATTAATATATCACTTTTGAAAACTTCTCCTGAATTAACAATTTTTGCATCTTTAATCAATTTCAAATTATTCATAAATTTATCTTTTATAAGATTTAAAAAAACTAGCTAATTTTAAATATATTACTCCAAAAAACGCTTCGTAGAATATTGAGGTGCTCATTTTTGAAACGCCATTTGATCTATCCTTAAATATTACTGGTATTTCTTTAATTTTAAAACCATATTTCCATGCTTTAAACTTCATTTCAATTTGAAATGCATAACCAATGAAAGATATTTTTGAATTCAAAATAGTTATTATTAAATTTCTATTATAACACTTAAATCCTGCAGTTGCATCATCAATTGGTAGACCAGTTATAATCTTTACATATCTTGATGCAAAGTAAGACATTAAAACCCTCATTATTGGCCAATTTATTACGTTTACTAGACCTCCAAGATATCTTGATCCAATAGATAAATCATAACCATCAATTTCACATGCATTATATAGTCTTATCAAATCGTCTGGATTATGAGAAAAGTCTGCATCCATTTCAAAAAAATATTCATAATTTTTTTTTAAACCCCATCTAAATCCATCAATGTATGCTGTCCCCAAACCTAACTTAGCATTTCTTTTTAGTAAATGTATTCTCTTATTTTTTTTTTGAAGAGATAGAATAATTCCCTGAGTTCCATCAGGAGAAGCATCATCAACAACCAAAATATCATATTTTTTTTCTAAGCTACTGATTCTTGAAATTATTTTTTCTATATTTTCACGTTCGTTGTATGTTGGAATTATTACTAAACTATCTGACATATAACAAATTTAAACTAATTTTAATAAGTTGCATTATGTAGCAATAAATTATTTAATTAAATAATTTCTTTTTTTAAATTTGCCTCAATTATAATTAAAATGAAAAAAATGAAAAAATATTTATTAGCTCTAAGTTTATTTATTTCTCAAATTTTAACTGCACAAGATTGTTCTGATTTATTTATTTCTGAATATGTGGAGGGTTGGGGAAATAATAAAGTTATTGAATTATTTAATCCAACGATGAATCCTATTGATTTAAGTAATTATGTTTTATCAAGATGGTCTAATGGATCTACTTCTCCAACTCCTGTCAATCTATCTGGAACAATAATGCCTAATGATGCTTTTGTAATTTGTATTGACAAAAGAGACCCGAATGGATCAGGATTTGAAGCTCCTATTTGGAACGGATGGTATATTTTTACAGATAGTATAACTAACATGTTAGACAGTATTTATACTGAAGAAGAAGATCTTTTATCTAAAGTAGATCTTTTCATATGTCCAAGCTACGATTGTGCCATGTATTTCAATGGCAATGATGCTGTTACTCTTGAAACAGTTTCTGGAGATTTTATTGATATTTTTGGAAAAATTGGAGAAGATCCAGGTCTTGGCTGGTCTGACGGAACTGGAGCTATCTGGACTCAAGACCATACTTTAATTCGAAAAAACTCTGTAAAATCCGGATTTACATATGATCCAGGTCAACCTTATACATTTGATCCAAGTCTTGAATGGGACTCACTACCTGCTAATACTTTTGTTAATCTTGGTTTCCATGATTGTAATTGTGACAACTACATTGAAGTATCTGGATGTACTGATATTTATGCATCTAATTACGATTCGTTAGCCACTTTAGACGATGGATCCTGCGAGTATATGAATGTAAATATCAATAAGTCAATTGATTTTTCAATTTATCCAAACCCCTCAAATCATATTTTAAATATTATTTTTAATGAAAATCAAAATGATTTTAAAGTAAAAGTGATAAGTACAATAGGTAGAGTCCTATTTGAAAAGAAATTTGGATCTGTTAGATTAAATAAAGTTCAAATAAATTTAATGGATATTTATCCAGGATCATATTTTGTTGTTATTGAAAGTAATTTCAAAAATTATATTAAAATGATTAGTATTACTCAATAAACTTTTAAATGAATAAGTATATAGTATTTGTTTTTACTTTTTTAATTTGTAAAAATTTAAATGCTCAAAATATAATTTCAGGATATATTTACGATTTAGATTCTAAAGAATCTTTAATTGGGGCTAATGTTATAGTTAATGAAAAAAAGATTGGAACTGTAACTAATTATAACGGTTTTTTTAAATTAAACCTTCCTAGTGGGATATTTAATCTTACTATTTCTTACGTTGGGTACAAAGCTGTAAATAAGAGAATTGAAGTCAGAGAATCTAAATCAATTGATTTTTTTCTGGAAACTGAAATTTTAGACGAAATTTTTTTGATTTCAGACTTTGCCAGAAGTAGAGAAACCCCAGTTGCATTTTCTAATATTTCACCAAAACAAATTGAAGAAGAATTAGCAAATCAGGATATTCCTCTTATCCTAAATAATACTCCAGGAGTTTACGCAACTCAAAGTGGGGGTGGAGATGGAGATGCAAGAATATCTATTAGGGGGTTCAATCAAAGAAATATTGCAGTTTTAATAGATGGAGTCCCAGTCAATGATATGGAAAATGGTTGGGTATATTGGTCTAATTGGTTTGGACTCGATATTATGACAAAAACCATACAGGTTCAAAGAGGTCTAGGAGCATCTAAACTTGCAATTCCTGCTGTTGGTGGAACTTTAAATATTTTAACTAAAGGAGTTGATAATGTTAAAAAAACTATTTTTTCAGAGAATATTGGTAATAATGGATTATTAAGAACTACTATAGGGCACAACAGTGGGAAATTAAAAAATGGTTGGGGGTACTCAATTGCAGGATCATACAAAAGAGGTAATGGATGGGTTGATCAAACATGGACTGAAGGATTTTTTTATTACCTAAAACTTGAAAAAAAAATAAAAAACCATAAAATTTCACTTTCTGCGTTTGGAGCACCTCAGCAACATGGCCAAAGATCTTACAGGAAAGAAATAGTTCTATATGATAAATCATATGCTTCAGGGTTAGGAATAGATACTACAAATGTCGTTGGTGATTTTGGTCTTAGATATAATGAACACTGGGGGGAATTAAACAGATACACAGTGATTTTTGATGAAAATGATAACCCAATTGATACTTTATTTAGAGAAAATGAAAAAATAAATTCTAAAAAAAATTATTATCACAAGCCTCAAATAAGTTTAAATCATTTTTGGAGTAAATCTGATAAATTGATTATTTCAAATGTAATTTATGCATCTTTTGGCTCTGGAGGTGGAACTGGAATTACTCCAAATGTAACTCAAGAATCAGGTGGTTTTGATCAAAATAGACAAATAAATTTTCAATCTATTTTTAATAATAATTCTGGTAATACTAGACATCCTTTTTTTGGGGACTTTTCAATAGACCCACTTTATAGTCTAACAGAACATAAATCAACTCAAATTCTAAGAAGTTCAATTAATAATCATAAATGGTTTGGATTATTAACTACTTACAATTACGAATTTAATGAAAACTATACATTATCAGGAGGAATAGATTTAAGAAAGTATACAGGAGAGCATTACAGAGAAGTTTATGATCTATTAGGAGGAGATTATTTTGTTAGTAATGAAATTGCTGCGGTAGATAGTAATAATATTTTAAGAAAAGGAGATAAATTTGCATATCACAATGATGGTTTAGTTAAATGGGGGGGGGTATTCCAACAAGTTGAGTTTGATAATACGAATTGGTCAGCTTTTGTAAGTTTCTCACTTTCATCTTCTGGATATAAAAGAATTGATTACTTTAAACCCTTAGATCTTGTTCTAGAAGACACAACTATTAATCAGATATTATCAATTGGTGACACATTTATATATAAAAATAATAGCTATACTACTGAATCAAAAGAAGCAAGATTTGCTCAAACTGACTGGAAATGGATTCCTGCTTTTACATTTAAGTATGGATTTAATTATAACATCAATGAGTTTCATAATTTTTTTATGAATTCTGGTTTCCTAACAAAAGCTCCCAGATTCAATAATGTTTACGACTTTGATAATAGTCTATTTGAAAATATTAAAAATGAACAAATTGCTGCTATTGAACTTGGTCATAGTTATCATAGTGATAAATTTACTACTAATTTAAACCTTTATAATACACAATGGAAAAACAAACCTCAATCAGGAAGTACTATTTTAGATGGAGATTTTGTCAATTACAACATAAATGGAATTGATGCACTTCATCAGGGAATTGAATTTGACTTTGTTATGAGATTTTCACAAAAATATGAACTCGAATTTTTAAGCTCAATTGGAAATTGGAAATGGACATCTGGAGATAGCATTAGAAGTTATGATCAAAATAATAATTTATTAGCTGTAGATTATTTTGATGCAACTGGTGTTCATGTAGGTGACGCTGCTCAATTACAAGTTGGTTCTAGTTTCAAATTTAAACCAAATAAAAATTCCTACGTGAAATTGAGATTTATGAGGTTTGCAAACCACTATTCGGATTTTAATCCATTTGATTTAAAAGGAGAAAATGCTGGTCGTGATTCATGGAAAACACCTGCATATGCTCTCTTTGACCTCCATGCTGGATATTCATTAAAAATTAAGAGAACTTTAATAGATTTTAAATTTAATATCCTAAATTTACTAAACACAATTTATATAACTGATGCATTAAATAATGATGCCTATATACCTGGAAATGAATTTAACTTTGATGCAAGTTCCGCATCGGTCTTCTTTGGAATGGGTAGAAGGTTTTCAACTTCAATAAAAATTTCTTTTTGACATGAAAAAACATTTATTAATATTATACTTTATTACATTAAATTCAATTTTTGTAAATTCCCAAAATTCTAATTACTATGAAAATTCCCAAAATTTAGTTGGTGAAGATCTTAAGGAATCTCTTCATAATCTAATTAAAAATCATAATGAGTTTTCTTACAGTTCTAGTAAACAAATTTTAAAATTAAGTGATGAAGATCCTGCTAATTCCTCAAATATAATACTCATTTATAAAGGGAATTCGATTAATAAAGATGATTTTGCATCTAACATGGAGCCAAACTTTTGGAATAGGGAACATGTTTGGGTTAAATCACAAGGAGGATTTAATGGTGATGAAACATACGGGAATAAAGGTGCTTACAGCGATGCCCATAATCTAAAACCTTGTGATGCAACAATCAATTCAGATAGAGGTACCAAAGATTTTGATAATGGAGGAGTTCCAAACTCTGAAGCAGTAAATTGTAATTTTACTAGTACAACTTGGGAACCAAGAGATGAAGTGAAAGGAGATGTTGCTAGAATTATTTTTTATATGGATGTCAGATACAACGGGGCTGAAGGAGAACCAAATTTGTCGGTGGTAGACTATATTAATAACTCATCTACTCCTTTCCATGGAAAACTTTCAACTCTTCTTGAATGGAATGAAATTGACCCTGTTGATGCATTTGAAAGAAGAAGAAATCAAGTAATTTTTAATTGGCAACAAAATAGAAACCCATTTGTTGACTATCCTGATTTTGCAAATTTAATTTGGGGAAACTCCTCACCCAATTCCTTGGGGTTTAATGAAGTAAATTTAGAATATTCCAATCCTAGTGAACTTCAAAGCCAAAGTATTTCAGTAGATATTTCTAATTCATTTATTACCCCAATTGGTCAAGTTGAACTTAGATATGCTTCATCATGGTTCGACATTTATGATGATAATGGAATTATCGAAGAATACAATTCTTTGATGACATTAAATAGTGAAACAGGTCTTTATGAAGGTAATATTCCTAGTTTCCCTGAAGGAACAGATGTAAAATATACTATCACAATAAGATTAGATAGCTTTAATAATACTTTCTATGGAAATTATAAAGTTGCTTTAAATCCATTTGAAGGAGAGTTAATATCTATACAAGATGTTCAGGGAAATTCAGATTACTCACCATATGAGAATGAGACAATATCTACAAAAGGAGTTGTAACAGCAGTTATTGGAGATGATTTCTATATCCAAGATGGTACTTCTCCAAGAAGTGGGATATATGTTTATACTTCTCCCGTAATTCCCTCTTTGGGTGACAGCGTAATAGTAACTGGGGAAGTTTCAGAATTCCAATGGGAAGATCCAACTGATGAAAAAATGACTGAGTTAGCTTATCCAGATGCCGTATATATTCTTAATTCAAATAATCCAATTCCTGAACCTGTTGATATAGAAACTGGCAATCTGAATTCGGAAGATTTTGAGGGAATGCTAGTAAAAGTTAATAATGTTACTGTAACTTATGCAACTTTTAACTTTGATGACTATGGACAATGGAAAGTTGATGATGGTTCTGGTCAATGTAATATTCACAATACGATTGAAGGATATGAATACCCTGCTGTAGTAGGTGAATACTTATCTTCAATAACTGGGGTTAGTAACTATTTATTTGGTGAGTGGAAAATTGATTTACGAATGCCTGACGATGTTGATGGTGCTCCGGATACTTTTGCTCCATCAATAGTTAGTTGCGAAGTAATAAACGAAAGTTCAATTAACTTAATTTTTAATGAAGATTTAGATGAAACTTCTGCTGAAAACATCGAAAATTATTCAATTAATAACAATGTAATAATTAATTCTGCTAATCAAAATCTTTTTCAAAAATCCAGAGTGGTTTTAAGCGTTTCAAATTTATTAACAGGTAATTACGTTCTAACAATATCTAATGTTGAAGACTTACTTGGCAATTATATAGTAAATGAAACAATTTCTTTTGACTTCATTGAACTTAATGATCAAATATTGGGGTGTACTGATATAAATGCATTAAATTTTAATGAATTAGCTAATATTGACGATGGCTCATGCGAATATAATTCAAATCCTATTTTTGAAAAATCATTATTTTTCTCAGAATATGCTGAAGGTAGTTCTTATAATAAATATCTTGAAATATATAATCCTACCAATGAGAAAATTAGTCTAGATAATTATGGATTCCCTAGCTGTGCAAATGATCCAACTGATCAAATTTCAATTGGGCCTCATGAATACTGGAATAATTTCCCACAAGGAGCAGAAATAGAATCTCAAGAAGTTTATATTATAGCTCATCCTCAAGCTGATGACTACATATATGATTTAGCTGACCATTTTCATCAATATTTAAGTAATGGGAATGATGGATATGCACTAGTTTATGGGACCGAAGAAAATTATGAAATTATTGATAAAATTGGTGATTGGGTTGAAGATCCAGGAAATGGTTGGGATGTTGCTGGAGTTAGTGATGCTACTATGGATCACACTTTAATTAGAAAATGTGAAATTAGTAGTGGTAATTCAGATTGGAATTCATCAGCTGGTACTAATGCAGAAAATTCTGAGTGGATTGTCAATAATAACGAAGATTGGTCAAATCTAGGAATACATAATATTTGTTATGATCAAATCATTTTTGGTTGTACTGATGAAAATTCAATAAATTATAATCCTAATGCAACTTTAGATGATGAAAGTTGTATTGATCCAATATTTGGATGCATGGATTCTACTTACCAAGAATATGATCCTATGGCAAATGTAAATAATCCAGATGATTGTTTAAATCTTATAGGAATCCATAAAATAAATTTTAATGAAAGCTTTAAACTTTTTCCAAATCCTAGCGATCAATTAATTAATCTAGTTGCTAATAACAACTTTAAAAAAATTAATATTAGTATTACAAATAATATTGGGATATTAGTATCAAAAATTGAATTCGGAAATATGAAACAAAATGACAAAATTCAAATTGATATATCTGAACTCAAATCTGGCTTTTATTATATAATTTTAAATTCACGAGAATTAAATGTGAGTAGCTACTTTGTGAAAAACTAATTTTTATTTAGAAGATCAATCTGATTTTTAATTTCAAAGTCTTCAATTTTTCTAAACAATAAAATTGATTTGGAAATTTTTGAACCTTCAACTAAAATTTTTACTGATTTTGAATCACTCCAATAAGTTTTTTTTAATCCTAAAATTGATTTTAATTTTTCAGAGGTAAAAGGCAAAAAAGGTTCAGAAACTATTGCCAAAACTGAACATATATGAAGTGAAATATTTAATATTGTCTTAGTTCTAATTAGATTTACTTTTATTTCTTTCCATGGCTCTTCTTCAGCTAAATATTTATTTCCTAACCTAGGAATATTAATTAATTCAGTTATAGCCTCTTTAAATTTGAACTTTTCAATATATTCCTCAATTCTCAATACTAGTTTATTGAGCTCATTTAAAGATTTTTTATCATTTTTACTTATTGAAATCCCTCTTTCTGGGACAATTCCTCCAAAATAATTATTTACAAGAGATACAACTCTATTTATAAAATTACCATATATTGAGACTAATTCAGAATTGTTTCTTATTTGAAAATCTTTCCATGTAAAATCATTATCTTTTGTTTGAGGTGCAGTTATACAGAGAACGTATCTTAAAACATCTTGCATATCTTTGAAATCAAGCAAATACTTATCTAACCAAACTGCCCAATTCCTTGATGTAGAAATTTTTGCTCCTTCTAAATTTAAAAATTCATTAGCAGGAATATTATTAGGTAAGATGAATTCTCCGTGAGCCTCTAACATTACTGGGAAAATAATGCAGTGAAAAACAATATTATCTTTACCAATAAAATGAATTAATTTTGTTTGAGATGACTTCCAATATGGCTCCCAATCTTTATTTGATTTTTCTGCCCATTTTTTAGTTGCAGATATATATCCAATTGGTGCGTCAAACCATACATATAAAACCTTATTTTTAGATTTACCGATTGGCAAATTTACACCCCAATCTAGATCCCTTGTTACAGCTCTTGGTTTTAAGCCTTCATTTAACCATGAATTACATTGACCGAATACATTGGGCCTCCATTCTAATTTTTTTTTTTGATATCCAACTTTTTAAAGTTGATTGATATTTATCTAATGGTAAATACCAGTGAGTTGTTTTTTTAAGTATTGGAGAATTCCCACTTAATTTAGATTTTGGATTAATTAAATCTTTAGGAGATAAGGTAGAACCACATTTTTCACATTGATCACCATAAGCCTCTTTATTACCACAATAGGGACATTCACCTTGAATATATCTATCTGCTAAAAATTGTTGTTCATATTCATCATAATATTGCAGACTCTCTTTTTTATACAAAATTTTTTTATTGAGTAATTTTAAAAAAAAATCTGAAGCTGTTCTATGATGTAGTTTATCTGATGTTCTGTAATATATATCAAAACTTATCCCAAAGTCTTTGAATATTTTATCTATTAAATTATGATATTTATCAACAATTTTTTGTGGGTGAACTCCTTCCTTTTTTGCTGATATTTTAATTGGAACTCCATGCTCATCTGAGCCGCAGAGAAATAAAACATCTTTTTTATTGAGCCTTAAATATCTTGCATAAATATCACTTGGTAAATACACACCTGATAGATGGCCTATATGAATTGGGCCATTGGTATATGGTAAAGCGGCAGTTATAGTATATCTTTTATATTTTTTACTCATCAATTTAGTTATACTTATGCAAAGTAAACAAACTTTAATTGAAAACTTAAATTATTATTTAAATTTACTTTATTTAGCATAATTAGTATATTTTTATTTAAAAGTTAGATTAATGCAACTATCCAAAAAAATATCTTTAAAAAAAAATGATAATGTCATATTTATTTCTACAGCTAAATATTCCAGAAAAGAAGAATTATCTTTTTCCGTTAAACTATTGGAATCATGGGGATTAAATGTAGATTTTGGAAAAAATTTGTACAAAAGAAATCGTATTTTTTCTGGATCAATAGATGAAAGATTGAGTGACATTCAATATGCATTAGATAATAATGAATATAAAGCAATTTTTTTTACAAGGGGCGGTTATGGATCAATACAAATTTTAGACTTAATTAACTGGATTAAGTTTTCAAACCATCCAAAACTTATGATTGGATTCAGCGATATTACAATTTTTCATTCACATGTAATTAATAATTTTAATATTGAAACTATTCATTCAAATATGCCATATTTTTACATAAATTCAAGTAAAAAAAGTATTAAGAATCTCAAAAATATATTATTTGGTAATGCTATCACATATAAGTTCAAATCCACAAAAAAAAATAAGTTTGGTGAATGTGGAGGTAAAATAATTGGTGGGAATCTTTCAATATTATGTTCACTTTTAGGTTCAACTAGTCAAATTAACACAAAAAATAATATTCTATTTATTGAAGATGTAGACGAATACTATTATCAAATTGAAAGAATGATATATAGTTTAAAGCGAGCAGGTTTTTTTGATAGTTTAAAAGGACTAGTAGTTGGAAAATTTAAAAAAATAAAAGATAATAAGATTAAATTTGGGAAAAATTTATATGATATCATACTTGACTTAACTCATGAATATTCATTTCCCATTGCATTTAATCTTCCAATTGGCCATTTATTTAATAATAACCCTATTATTTTTAACACAAAGATTAAATTAATAGTGAATGAGAATTTTGTAATTATCAAATAATTTATACAATATATAACTTAATTTGATGATTAAAATTAAACAATTTAGTAATTTTGAAATAAAAATATGTTCAGAACTCATAACTGCGGGGAATTAAACATTTCTCATATTGATCAAAATATTCAACTTTCAGGTTGGATTCAAAAATCTAGAGATTTAGGAGGATTAACTTTCATTGATTTAAGAGACAGATACGGTATAACTCAACTTATATTCAATATTGAAAAAGATGAAAACTTATGTCTTAAGGCAAGAAAGTTAGGAAGAGAATGTGTTATTCATATTGAAGGAATTGTTGTTGAGCGAAGTTCTAAAAATAAAAAAATTAAGACTGGTGAAATAGAAATTAATGTCATAAAACTAAATATTTTAAATCTCTCTAAATCTCCTCCATTCACAATTGAAAATAATACAGATGGTGGAGATGATCTAAGAATGAAATTTAGATATTTAGATTTAAGAAGACCCATATCAAAAAATAAAATTATTTTCAGATCAAAAATTGTACAAGAAATAAGAAAGTTTCTTAATTCAAATGAATTTATTGAAATTGAAACTCCAGTTCTAATTAAATCAACACCAGAAGGTGCCAGAGATTTTATTGTCCCTAGTCGAATGAATGAAGGTCAGTTTTACGCTTTACCTCAATCACCTCAAACATTCAAACAACTTTTAATGGTATCAGGATTTGATAAATATTTTCAAATTGTAAAATGTTTCAGAGATGAAGATCTTAGAGCAGACAGACAACCTGAATTTACCCAAATAGACTGTGAAATGTCATTTGTCACTCAAGATGAAATTTTAAATAAATTCGAAAATTTAATTAAGTATTTATTTGACTCAATTTTGAATGTGAAATTAAATGACTTTCCAAGAATGTCATATGAGGACGCTATGAAAAATTATGGAAATGATAAGCCTGATATTAGATTTGACATGAAACTTCATGAAATAAATAATTTAACGAAAAATAAAGGTTTCGAGATTTTTGATAATTCTGAACTAATATTAGGTATAAATGCTAATGAATGTTCCAATTACTCTAGAAAAAGTCTTGATGAAATTACTAATTGGGTAAAAAGACCTCAAATTGGTGCTTCTGGATTGATATATATTAAATTCAATACTGATAAATCTATTAAATCCTCAATTGACAAATTTTTTAATACTTCAGAATTAAAAAAAATATTGGACTATTTTAACGCTAAACCAGGAGACTTAATTCTTATTTTAAGTGGGATGAAAAATAAAGTAAGAAAACAAATGAGTGAGCTACGTATAATGATGGCAAATAGAATGGGATTAATTAAAAAAAATGAATTTGCTCCGATATGGATTATAGATTTCCCCTTACTTGAATGGGACGATGAATCAAATAGATTTCATGCAATGCATCATCCTTTTACTTCGCCAAAACAAAATCATATTGATATTCTATCACAGAGTCCTGAAAAAGTTTTAGCAAATGCTTACGATTTAGTTTTGAATGGAAATGAAATTGGAGGAGGGTCAATCAGAATTCACGATATGAATTTACAAAAACTTCTTTTCAAACTTTTAGGATTCAGTGAGAAGGAAGCTCAAAACCAATTTGGTTTCTTGATGAATGCCTTTGAATATGGAGCCCCTCCTCATGGAGGAATTGCTCTTGGTTTAGACAGACTTTGTGCACTATTGGATGGTAATGAATCAATTAGAGATTATATTGCATTCCCAAAAAATAACTCAGGAAGAGATATCATGATTGATGCTCCATCTCATATTGATAATAGTCAACTTTCTGAATTAAACTTGAAGTTAGATATTTAATACATTAAAATACTTTTTAATTTGAATTCAAATAAACATAAATTTTATAGTATTGGGATCTCACATTGGGAAACTCCAATTGAAATAAGAGAAAAGTATAGTTTAACCAATTATGAAATAGTTAATATATTTAATAAAGCTAAAAAGTTAAAAATTGACAGTTTAATAATCATCAGTACATGTAACAGAACACAATTTTTTTCTTTCACAAATAATTTTGAAAAAATAAGATCACTGTTTACAGAAAATACAAAATCCCAGGAAAAAAAATTTGAAAAATTTCATTTTGAAATTTCAAATAATGAAGCGATTGAGCAAATTTTTAATCTATGTTGTGGTCTTGACTCAATGATTTTGGGGGATATGCAAATTTCCAATCAAGTTAAAGAAGCATTAATTTTATCATCTAAAAATAACTTAGTTGACCCCAGAACACATAGGCTTATGCAATATGTTTTTCAAGCTCACAAGAATGTATTTAATGATACCAATATAAGTAAAGGAGCTGCTTCGGTATCCCATGCTACCGTGTTGTTCATTAGGAATAAATTTAAAACACTTAAAAATACAAAGATTTTACTTTTTGGTATTGGTCAAATAGGAAAAATAACTTTGAAAAATATTTCCAATCATGATTGTAAAGAACTAGTGATAATTAATAGGTCAAAGTCTAAAATTAGAAATTTGAATTTGAAATCTAAATTCAGGATTGCTAATTTAAATAATCTTAAAAGTGAAATTAACAATTGTGATATTTTAATTGTTGCTACTAATTCAGATAAATACACTGTAGATAAAATTCATGTAAATGATACAAAAAAAAACACTTTATTCATTGATTTGTCTGTTCCAAGAAATATAAATCCAGAAATTTCTGAAATACATAATATTGAATTGGTTGATTTAGATAGCTTACAAAATATTCAAGATGAAACTTTATCAAAAAGAAAATTAAGTGTTCCTAAAGCAAGAACTATAATTAATTTATATATTAATGAATTTTATGATTGGGAAAAAATGCGAAACCTTTCCCCAACAATTAAAGCTCTTCAGGAAAAACTTCACGAAATGAGATTAAAAGAGCTTGAAGAACAAAAATTTAGATTAACCAAAAATGAATTTGAAAAAGCTGAAATTTTATCTAAAAGTGTTGTCAATAAAATAAATAACTTAATTACTGAATACATGAAAACAGAATACAGGAGTTCTGATAAAATTTTAAAAATAATTGAACAAATGTTTAAGATAAGTCAATGATAAGAATTGGAACTAGAAAAAGTAAACTTGCGATTTGGCAGGCCAATTTGATTAAAAAAAAATTTGATCACCTAAATATAAAGTCAGATTTAGTTTTAATAGATTCCCAAGGAGATAAAATTTTAGATAAGCCGATTAAACTAATTGGTGGAAAAGGTCTTTTCACAAAGGAATTAGATAAAGCTCTTATAAAAAATGAAATTGATATTGCAATTCATTCGTACAAAGATGTTCCAACTGAAATAGATGAGAATATAACTGTTTGCTCAGTAATGAAAAGAGGTAATCCCTACGATGCTATAGTTTATAAATCAAAAAGTAATAAAGTAGATTTTAAAGAATTCAAAGGAGTTGCTACGGGATCTTCAAGACGAAAAGCCCAATGGCTATATAGATTTAATAATCATAAAATATTCCCGTTAAGAGGAAATGTTGATACTAGAGTTAAAAAACTCAATTTAAATAACTGGGACGGAGCTATTTTTGCTGCAGCTGGAATTGAGAGGCTTAATTTCAGTAATTTAAATTACAAAATTTTAAACTGGATGACACCTTGTCCAGCTCAGGGCTCTATTGCGATAATGTGTAACCGTAATAATTCAAATATTATCTCTACATGCCAAAAATTTAATGATGAAGAGACTATGATATGTAACACCATAGAAAGAGATTTTCTCAAAAATTTGAACGGAGGATGTTCATCTCCAATTGGTGGATTAGCTAAAATAAAAAAAAATACAATAGAGTTTAATGGCGAAGTTCTTGATGAATTTGGCCAAAAAAGAATGTCAATAAATCTTAAAGCTAAATATGATAAATATTCTAGCTTAGGAATTGATGCATCAAAAAAGTTAATAAATCAAGGAGTTATGAGTTTAATTACTAAGAAATGATTGAAAAAAATCAAATATGGATAACAAAAAAAATTAATGATACACAAAGAAAATTTGTTGAAGACCTTAATTTAAGTATAATAGAAGAACCTTTAATAGAAATAAAATATTTAGATTTTCCAAATGATATTCTTCAATTTGATGGGTGGATATTTACAAGTCAAAATGCTTTAAAAAATTTAAAAAATTTAGACTTTAAGGGTAAAATTTATGTCTTTGGTCAAAAATCTGAAAATATTTTAAAAAAAAAAGGATATAAAAATTATACACTGTCAAAAAAAAATATATTAGATTTAGGAAATAAAATATTAAACGATAAATGTAAAAACTTACTTTACCTTTGTGGTAATTTAAGACTTGATATTTTAAGTAACATTTTAAAAAAACACAATATAAATTTAACAGAATCAGTTGTTTATGAAACTCATCTTGTGCCAAAAAAATTAAATATTAAAAAACATGATAGTATCTTTTTTTTCAGTCCTTCAGCCGTGAAGTCTTTCTCTTTAAAAAATAATTTTTCAAATGATTATAAATATTATTGTATTGGAGAAACTACTGCAGAAGTTTTAAAAAAATTTGGTCAATCGTCTATAATTCCAAAAAATTTATCTTTTGAATCTATGATAACCACGCATATCAATAAAAATTAAATGAAAAATAAAAATATTAAAAATGATATAATTCTTAAAGTTCTAAATGGACAAAGGGTTGATAGGCCACCAGTATGGATGATGAGACAAGCAGGTAGATTTCTTCCTGGATACAGAAAATTAAGATCTGAATTTAGTTTTTTTGAAAGATGCCAAAATCCAAATCTGGTATCTAAGATAACAATAATGCCAATTAATGATATTAAAACAGATGCTGCCATTATATTTTCAGATATTCTAGTAATACCTCTAGCTATGGGAATGAATGTTAGTATGATTCCTGATTTCGGTCCTAAATTAGATTCGATAAATAAAAAGGAAGATATTGATAAATTTATCATTCCGGATGTCAATAAAAAACTAAATTATGTTTTTGAAGGGATAAAACAAACGATTACAGATTTAGAAAATAAAGTTCCACTAATTGGCTTTGCAGGTTCTCCATGGACAGTTTTTTGTTACATGATTCAAGGAAGTGGTTCAAAAGACTTTTCTAAAGCTAAAGAATTTTGTTTAAACTATCCTAATTACTCAAAAAAACTTCTTGAACTAATTACAATAACTACAATAGATTATATGAGAGGACAAATAAAGTCTGGAATTGATATTTTTCAGCTATTTGATTCTTGGGGAGGTATTTTATCAAAAAAAGATTATTTAAAATTTTCCTTCCCATATATTAAAATGATAATTGATCAATGTAATATACCTAATATACTTTTTGCAAAAGGTTGTTGGCATTCTTTAAGAGAAATTAATAAATTAAAGACAAATGCAATAGGTATAGACTGGTTAATTGAACCTAAATATGCAAGAAATATTCTTGGATATGATAGAGTAGTTCAAGGAAATTTAGATCCTTCTTATTTACTTAGTTCAAAGTCAAAAATTAAAAAATTAACATTGGATATGATTAATGAATTCGGATCAAAGAACTATATTGTAAATCTTGGGCACGGAATTTTACCAAATACTCCTGTTGAAAACGCAAAAACTTTCATTAAAACTGTAAAAGGCTATAGTTAATGGTTGATATAAAGGAAAATTTCACATCTCATATAATTGATTTACAAGCAAAAAATTGTAAATCAATTGAAAAAATTGATAAAAAATCTAAATTCAAAAAAGAAAATTGGAAAAGACCTGGAGGGGGGGGAGGAATTACGATGGTTTTAGAAAACGGAAATATTTTTGAAAAAGCAGCTATTAATACTTCAATTGTTCACGGCAAATTAACAAAATTGTTAAAACAAAAAATGTCAACTGAATTCAGTAATTTTTATGCTTGTGGAATATCTATTATTATCCACCCAACTAATCCATTTATTCCAACAATTCACTCTAACTTTAGATACTTTGAAATTTATGATAATAAAAAAAGAATAAATGAAGCTTGGTTTGGAGGTGGAATAGATTTAACTCCTTATTACATTAATAAGAATGATATTATATTTTTTCATACTTTTTTAAAACAAAAATGCGATAAATATGATATCAATTTTTATAATAAATTCAAATCTCAATGTGACCAATACTTTTATAATCACCACAGAAAAGAAGCTAGAGGAGTAGGAGGTATTTTTTATGATTACCTTGGTAAAGGTGACAAAAAAAATTGGAAAAATCTCATGAATTTTCAAAAAGAGATTAGTAGTTCTTTTCTTAAGATTTATCTTCCTATTGTAAACAATAATAAAAGTTTATTTTACACCGAAAGTCAAAAATATTGGCAAGAGTTAAGAAGAGGTAGGTATGTTGAATTTAATTTGATTCATGATAAAGGTACTCATTTTGGAATTCAAACCAATGGAAGAATTGAGTCAATTTTTGTAAGTCTTCCTCCGAAAGTTAGGTGGGATTATAATTTTATACCTGAACAAAATTCAAAAGAGCAAGAACTAATAAATATTTTAAAAAACCCTGTAAAATGGATTTAACCTTAAAAAACTATATTTATTATTTTCTTTGGCACAAAAATTATTTTCATGATTTTTTTATTTTGAATATAGTGTCTAACTTTATCGTGTTTTAAAAGAATTTTCTCAATTTCTATCTTATCTTGATCAAGTGAAAATTCTAATTTAAATCTCATTTTACCATTAAATGACACTGGATATAAATATGACTTTTCCTCTAATATTTTAGAATTGACACTGGGATATTTTTGATAGACAATACTTTTATTGTATCCAAGTTTACTCCATAGCTCCTCGCATATATGGGGAGCAAAAGGAGATAAGATTAAAACTAATTTTTCAAGAATTTTTTTTGAATAACATTTACTATTAGTTAATAAATTAACTAATACCATTAATGAACTTATTGAGGTATTAAATGAAAATGAATCAATATCTTCCTCAACTTTTTGAATTGTCTTATTTAAAACTTTTAAAATTTCAGAACTTGGTTTTATTGAATTAAACTTTAGCCCCCCTTGATCATCATGAAATAATTTCCATATTTTTTTTAAAAAATTATGTACTCCATTTATTCCATTTGTGTTCCATGGCTTATATTGTTCAATTGGACCCAAGAACATTTCGTGAATCCTTAGGGTATCAGCTCCATAATTATCTATTATTTCATCAGGATTAACAACATTATATTTTGATTTTGACATTTTTTCAGTTTCAATACCACAAAAATACTTTCCATTTTCTAAAATGAATTCTGATTCTTTAAATTCTTGTCTCCATTCTCTGAATCGTTTAATATTTAAAACACTATTTTTGACTAAATTTATATCAACGTGAATTCTAATTACTTCATATTTATTAATCAATCCATGAGAAACAAAAGTATTTGAATCTTTGATTCTATATACAAAATTTGATTTTCCAAGAATCATCCCCTGATTCAAAAGCTTTTTAAAAGGTTCATTGATATTAATATGACCAGTATCAAATAAAAACTTAGTAAAAAAACGTGAGTAAAGTAGGTGACCTGTTGCATGTTCTGAACCACCAACATATAAATCCACATTTCCCCAATAATTTAACTTGTCTTTAGATACAAATTCTTTACTATTTTTTGGATCCATAAATCTCAAAAAATACCAAGAAGAACCAGCCCAACCCGGCATTGTATTTTTTTCAAAGGGCATATTATTTTTATATTCCCAATTTTTAGATCTAGCTAAAGGCGGATCTCCTTCTTTTGTTGGTAGATACTTTTCAATACTTGGTAATTCTAATGGTAATTTATCATCATCTAAAATTTTTGGGATTCCTAATTTAAAATAAATTGGGAAAGGCTCACCCCAATATCTTTGTCTTGAAAAAATAGCATCTCTCAAACGATACTGAATTTTCATTAGCCCAATATTATTTTTTTCCAAAAACTTAATTACTTTATTGTTTGCTTCAGTGACACCAAGATTGTTTAAAAAGTCTGAATTAATAAGCTTTCCCTCTTTCCCTGAATATATTTCATTAGCATTATCTTTACTACTAATGACTTTTATTAAAGGTAAATTAAATTTTTTTGCAAATTTAAAATCTCTCAAATCATGAGCTGGAACAGCCATTACAGCTCCAGTTCCATAGGAGGATATAACATATTCTGAAATCCATATTGGAATTTCTTTTTTTGTAATTGGATGAATTGCATATGTCCCAGTGAATTCTCCAGTAACCTCTTTTACATCACTTAATCTTTCTCTTTCAGACTTTTTATTTGTTTTTACAACATAATTTGAAACTCTTTCATGATAATTTTTTGAAGTGATTTTACTAATCAATTTATGATCTGGTGCTAATGTTAAATATGTTACTCCAAAAATAGTATCAGGCCTAGTGGTAAATACTTCAATAATATAATTTTCATGTTTATCATTTTTTTTTCCAACCTTAAATTTTACTAGTGCTCCATTTGACTTACCAATCCAATTTATTTGTTGTTCTTTTATAGAATGAGTCCAATCGAGTTCTTTAATGTCATCAAGAAGCCTTTGGGAATAAGCGGAAATTCTTAGAAACCATTGTTCCATTTTTTTTTGAATAACTGGATAACCACCTCTCTCAGAAAATCCATCTTTAACTTCATCATTTGCAAGAACTGTTCCTAGTTCTGGACACCAATTTACAAGAGTTTCATCCATATATGCTAATCTATAGCAAAGAAGTATATTTTCTTTTTCATTCTTACTCATTGAGATCCAATTATCATTTGAAAATCTAAGAACTTTGTTAGAATGTGCTTTTATGTTTAAATTCCCTTCTTTCTCAAAAATTTGTATTAATAATTTAATTGGTTTTGCTTTATTATCTTTTTTACAGTACCAAGAATTAAAAAACTGTTTAAAGATCCATTGAGTCCATTTATAATAATTTTTATCACTAGTTTTGAGTTCTCTTTTCCAATCAAATGAAAATCCCATTTTATTAAGCTGTTTTCTATATCTTAAAATATTATTTTTAGTTGTGATTTCTGGGTGTTGACCAGTTTGGATAGCATATTGTTCAGCCGGTAATCCAAATGAATCATAACCCATAGGATGTAAAACATTATAACCTTTTAATCTCTTAAATCTAGAATAAATATCCGATGCAATATATCCTAATGGATGTCCTACATGGAGACCGGAACCAGATGGATAGGGAAACATATCTAAAACATAAAATTTTGTGTTACTATCATCTTCATTGGATGAAAAAACATTTTTAATTTTCCAATAATGTTGCCATTTGGATTCAATTTCTTTAAAATTATAACTCATTTTTCTCAAAAATAAAATTCTTTTAAATATAATTATTTTAATTTTTTTTATACATCAAATTATTTTATTTTAAATGAATTTATTTAATTAATTTTTTAATTAAGTATTTACTATTTTTGTTTTATGAAGAATAACGAAGATATTTTTAAAAAGGTCATTTCTCATTCTAAAGAATATGGATTTGTATTTCAATCAAGCGAGATATATGATGGACTCTCAGCAATTTATGATTATGGTCCAAATGGAATAGAGTTGAAACTTAATTTAAAAAAATATTGGTGGGACTCTATGGTCAGGGAAAATGAAAATATTGTAGGTCTAGACTCAGCAATACTGATGCATCCAAAGATATGGAAAGCTTCTGGTCATGTTGATGCTTTCAATGATCCTCTTATTGATAATAAAGATTCTAAAAAAAGATATCGGGCAGATACTCTTATTGAAAATCATATTGAAAAATTAATTTCTAAAAAAAATAAAGAAATCACAAAAGCTTCAAAAAAGTTTGGAGAAAGATTTAGTGAACAAAAATTTATCAGTACTAATACAAGAATAATTGAATATATAACTAAAATTGATTTGATTAAAGAAAAATTTAATTCTTGTCTTAAAAGCGAAAACTTAGAGGGATTAAAAAATCTTATACTTGATTTAAAAATAGTTTGTCCCATATCTGGTACCTCTAACTGGACTGATGTCAGGCAATTTAATTTAATGTTTGGAACAAATTTTGGTTCTACAAATGATATTGAATCTAAAATTTGGTTGAGACCAGAAACAGCTCAAGGTATATTTGTTAATTTTTTAAATGTTCAAAAATCTAGCAGATTAAAAATTCCATTCGGCATTGCTCAGATTGGTAAAGCTTTCAGAAATGAAATTATTGCAAGACAATTTATATTCAGAATGAGAGAATTTGAACAAATGGAAATGCAATTTTTTGTTCAACCAGGGAAAGAAATAACATGGTTCAATAAATGGAAAGAAAACAGAATTAATTGGCATTATAAATTAGGAATAGAAAAGGAAAAACTGAGATTTCACGATCATGAAAAGTTAGCACATTATGCAAATGCTGCTTGCGATATTGAATATGATTTTCCATTTGGATATAAAGAAATTGAAGGAATTCATTCAAGAACAAATTTTGATTTAGAATCCCATTCAAGATTATCAGGTAAAAAAATAAAATATTTTGACTCCAAATTAAGTAAAAGTTACACTCCTTTTGTGATTGAAACATCAATAGGATTAGATAGAATGTTCTTACTAATTATGTGTAATTCAATTAAGGAAGAATCTTTAAAAGACGGGGAAAAAAGAATATATTTGAAATTTCCATTCAATTTATCTCCTGTAAAATTAGCAATTCTTCCTCTAACGAAAAAAAATGATCTTCCAATAATCGCTAGAAAAATATATGATGATTTAAAAACACGTTATCATTGTGTAATTGAAGAAAAAGATTCAATTGGTAAAAGATATAGAAGACAAGATGCAATTGGGACCCCCTTTTGTATTACAATAGATAATGAAAGTCCTCACGATAATAAAGTAACTATTCGAAATCGTGATGACATGACACAAGATAGGATATACATTAACTCAATTAATAATTATATTAACGATAAATTAATTTATTAAAATTATAAAGTTTTTGATAATTTAATTTATATTTGATATACAAGTGATTAGACAAGTAGCTCCCTTTGAACTCCTCCAGGGTGGAAACACAGCAAAGGTATTAGGTTGAGCACTGTGATTTAGTCACTTGTTTTTTTTTTATGAATTATTAAGTATTTTTACTAAATGAAAAAATATATTTTAATTCTCTTTTTTTCAAATTTAATATTCTGTAATAATTTATATCCCCAGTGTGGAATTATTGACTCTGAAATTTTAATTCTTAATCAAGAAGATTTTTTATCATACTCTAATTGCGAATCTATTGATGGTAACGTCGTAATTAACGGAGAAAATATAGATTCGTTAATTTTTTCTAATTTAATATCAATTAATGGTAATTTAAATATTTTTAATACCAATATTACCTCAATTGCACCATTATCTAGTTTAATGAATGTTAATGAAATTAATATATATAATAATAATCTTTTAGATAACTGCTGTTCATCACTTAACTGGCAATCACTAATTGAACTTGGGACTATATCAAATTTAAATATTCACTCCAACTCAACTAATTGTAGTTCAACTATAAGTATAAATATCTCATGTTTAGGTCTCTTAGAAGGGTGTACAGATAGTAACTCTTTAAACTTCAATCCATTAGCTACAATTGATGATAATAGTTGTTTAAACGGTCCTGATCTTCAAGTATCTGCATCAGCTATTATAAATTCTCTGGAAATAAGTACTTTTAATAGTGAAGATAATTGTTTAGTAGCTGAGGGATGTATTTCAGGAATTGGAAATAGGAAAATATTAAAATTCACAACAACAATCTCAAATTATGGGAATGAAGATTTTTATATTGGTGAAACTGGGGGAGCTGAAAATTTAAATGAAAATTTTTACTGGGATGATTGTCATGGTCACGCTCATTATGAGGGTTATGCCAATTATAAGCTATTTTATTACCCATCCTTAGAACAACATCCAACAATTGGACATAAAAATGGTTGGTGTGTTATGGACTTAGGTAATGCCGTTACTTCTGAAGCCCCAGATAATGCTAATTATCCTCAATGTGAGTTTGAATACGGATGTTCCATCATGGGTATAAGTGCTGGATGTTCCGACACTTATGGATCTGGGTTATCATGTCAATGGGTAGATATTACAGATTTATATGATGGTCAATATATTTTAGGAGTCTCTACTAATATGGAAACTGAGAATTATACTCCTCAATATGAAACTAATTATTCAAACAATTCAGTATATATATTATTTGAATTTGAAAATAATGAAATTATTTCAGTTTCCCATTTTGATGACAATTCTATAACTGAAAATTGTACTATAGATATTGATAATTCTGAATTTGGATTTCATATCTCCAACGAAAATAACTTCCTTTATGCTTTTACAAACGAATTTTTCAATGAATCTATTCAAATTAATATTAGTGATAGTATTAATATTAATAATGATGTTTTTGTAATTGACTCATTAATAATTAATGATATAACTAATTTACCAGATAGTATTGAATGGAATTGCAGTAACGAAAATTGTACTTTTTATCCTGGTAATTCTTGTCTTGGAATTTATGGTATTACAACTTATACAGGTGAGTTTTCGCTCATATTTAATTCAACTTTATATTTATCGGATGATAATGACTTATCATCAATAATAAATATTCCAAATATATTTCAAAATAATGAACCTGATTTAGAAGAAAATTTAATTAACAACGAAAGCAGTTTAAATGATTTAAATCCAAACTTTACTATATTGATAACTGATCCAATATATGGTTGTATAGACTCATTTGCTCTAAATTTTGATAATAATTCAAATTTCGATGATGGTTCTTGTATTTTTCCAAATATTGGATGTACTGACTCATTTGCTCTAAATTTTGATAGTTTTGCAAATATCGAAGATGGTTCTTGCGAATACTGTACAGAGGGGATAGAATGGATTGTTAAAATGAATTTATTTGACTCATATGGTGACGGATGGAATGGGAATAACTACTACATCATTGATGATCAAAATGATACCATAATCGAAGGAACTCTAGATGATGGTTACGAAGGTGAAAACTTATTTTGCCTATCTCCGGGGTGTTATTCTATAAGTGTCCCAAATGAAAATCCTTGGCCATATGAAATTTCATGGGAGTTGTCAGCTCAAGGATTCTCTGAAGTAAACTTAAATGGTGATTGTCCTGATTTAGTTCCATTTAACTTTTTAAGTGATTGTGATTTCAGTATAGGTTGTACAGATTCTTCTGCATTAAATTATGATAGTACTGCAGTATTTAATAATGAAGAATGTATATACCCTCTTTTTGGTTGCATTGATTCATCAGCATTAAATTATAATACTAATGCAAATTATAGTGATTCTAGTTGTGTATATCCTAATCTATGTAATAATAATGAAAATTCTTTAGTTTTATTTTTATTTGATTCATATGGTGATGGTTGGAATGGAAATAACCTCACATTATACAATTCTAGTTATGATTCAATAATTTTTGAAACAACATTAGACTCTGGATATGAGGGAATTGAGACCTTATGTTTAGATAATGAATGTTATTTGATATCTGTGACTGGAGGAAATTGGCAAAGCGAAATTACATGGGAAATTAAAAATACAACTGATGAATTAATTTTAAATGGCAATTCTCCATTAACCAGCTTTTTTGGTCTAAACTCAACATGTGACTCAATATTTGGATGTTCAAATCCATCTGCAATAAACTATAATCCAAGTGCAGGTTCAGATGACTTTTCTTGTATTTTTGAATCTTCAGCATGCGAGGACAATTATAATTTAATTAATTTAGAACTTCAAACAGATCCGTATCCAAATGAAACATCTTGGTCAATAACAAATGATGAAAATGATACTCTGATTTTTATTGATTATTATGAAAATCAAAATGCTCTGTATTCTGATTCATTCTGCGTTCCACAAAATATATCTCTGAACTTTAATCTATATGACTCATATGGTGATGGTCTCACAAGTGGTGCGGGAAATGGAGAATTTAAATTCTTTGTCTGTGGTTTACAAGTATTTTCAGGGTCAAGTTTTGAATATCAATTTTCAGGAAATTTTCATGACTGTGAAGGAATATCTATTAGTATCTATGGATGTACAGACAGTATAGCCTTAAATTATAATTTGAATGCTAATTATAATAATGGTTCTTGTGAATATGGTGAAATTTTTGGCTGTACAGACGAATTTGCAATTAATTTTAATCCAATGGCTAATATAGATGATGATCAATGTGAATATATTTATTGCGATTCAAATAATCACATAATTGAATTAAATATACAAAATACAAATTATGAGAATAATCCTAATATTGAGTATTCAATTTTATCATTAAATAATCAATCATTATCTTATGATAGTTTATCCAACATAATAAATTTCACTCATTATTATTGCTTAGAGGCTGGATGCTATATATTTTATCCGAATAATGTCTCAGAAAATCAGTCATACAGCTGGTCTATAAGCTCTGGAAATAAAAAAATAATTTCAGGAGATAATGAAAATAAGACAAGTTTTGAAATAAGCTCCATTTGTAACTTAAATTTTGGATGTAATGATGAAAATGCCTTAAATTTTGATTACAGTTCAAATTATAACGATAGTACTTGTATTTATAATGATTCCTTAGTAATAAATTTAACAGACGGGTGGAATATGGTTTCTTCATATATTCAATCAGAAAATATGAATATAATTAATCTCACAAATAATATTTTAAATGAAATTATAATAATAAAAAATAATATAGGTTTAGTCTTCATTCCAGAGTGGAATTTTAATTCAATTGGTAATTGGTCAAATTATGAGGGTTATCAAATAAAAGTTTCAAATAATTGTGATATAACTTTCTATGGTCAAGCTCTTGTTCCTGAGGAAAATCCTATAATGTTAAATCAAGGTTGGAATTTAATTAGTTATTTTAGGCAAAATGAGGCTTCGGTAGAAGGTATTTTCTCATTAATAAATAATAATATAATAATAGTTAAAAACTCAATAGGACTTGCTTACTTGCCAGATTGGGGTTATAATGGAATAGGAAATTTTGAACCAGGTCAAGGGTATCAAATAAAAATGATTATCAATGATGAATTAAATTATTTACCAAATAACTTAAATTATTAATATTTTAAATTTCCTCTATTTTTTCTGATTGTTTCGTATGCTTCTTTAACTTTGATGAATTTTTCTTCTCCCATCTTTTTTTGAATCTCATTTAAATCATTTAACTTATCAGGATGATATTTCATAACCATCTTTCTGTAAGCTTTTTTAATTTCTGAATTACTTGCTGATGAGGAAATTTCCAATATCTTATATGCTTGATCAGGATCTTTATAAAACATAGCTTTTATTGAATTTAGATCTTTTGTACTAATATTCATATAAAATCCAATTTTTTCTATAACATTAATTTCAGATTTATCAATATGTTGATCAGCGAGAGAGATCCCATATAAAAAGTGAATTAGTTGTAGTCTTTGAGCATGTGATATATTTTTTCCAATTTGGATACAAATTTGTCTCAATGAAATTGAATTGTTATTAATTATATGTTTAAATAGTTTAAAATATTCCTTGGATCTTGAACTCCCAAACATTGTTGAAAATTTATCTCTCACATAAATTAATTCTCGATTATCAATTTTGCCATCAGCCTTTATTACATAAGCAGACAATATCAACAAACTAATTTCAAATTGAGCTGCAGATTTACTGACGTTTTTAAAATGATTTTTAAATTTTTCTTTTTCATCAGCTTTTTCAAATAAAGATCCTAAAGCATAACCTAACATAGCTCCCATTGGACCGGCAAAAACCCAACCTAATCCACCAGTTATCCATTTTAATTTCATAATTTTTTTTTAATAAATTTAGGATAATAATTTAAATTTATATAATGTTTAAAAAATTAAATAATAAAATATTTCGCGATCTATTTTGGGTAATAAAGTCAGATCAATTAATTGATATTAAAGAGGCTTTAAAAAAAAAATATCTAAATGAATGTTACAAAAATTTCTATTCGTCGTTTAAAAATATTGATTTGTGTGGTGACAATATACTTGTTGATCTAAAAAAAAAACT
>MDTB01159771.1_pt1 | contig 36086 bp, 33 predicted proteins | sample 811161 | NCBI WGS metagenome assembly MDTB01 (sample SAMN05326650, study PRJNA326480) | marine metagenome | isolation source: seawater | place: Mediterranean Sea | collected 2009 | reverse complement strand
TGTGGAAGCGCAGTAATGCGTGTAGCTGACCAGTACTAATAGCTCAATTGGCTTGATTTATGCACTGAAAAAAATTTTTATTGTTTAAATAATTTAAATAAAAAGAGTAGGCTAAATTTTATTTTTTTAACAAATTATTTTTAATTTTCGTGATAAGCATCATTAATGTCTTATAAAAACGTAAAAGTAATTTCGTTAATACCAGCAAGAGGAAGATCGAAAAAAATTAAAAATAAAAATTTAAGAAAAGTAAATAATAAAACTCTTACAGAAATTGCTATTGAAATTTCTTTAGGCTCAAAATTTATAGACAAAACTTTTCTTTCTACTGAAAATAAAAGAATTTCAAATTTTGCTTTCAAATATGGTATTGACTTAATTAGAAGACCAAAAAAATTTAGTTCTGATACTTCAACGGCCAATCAAGTCGTTAGACATTTCCTAAGGGTTTTGCCATCAGATATTAAAAAAAAAAATCCAATTATAATATATCTTCAACCTACTTCGCCTTTAAGGAAATCATATCACATAGATAAAGCACTGTTGAAATTAAAAAAAAATTTAAATTCTAACATAATAAGTTGTATGGATGCAGAATCTTCTATTCTTAAAGCTTACATTAGCAAAGATAATAAAATTTATCCTATCTATAAAAATTTCTCTAATTCAAATAGACAGTCTTTACCAAAAGTAGTAACACCAAATGGTGCAATATATATATTTAGAGTTAAATCATTTTTAAAAGAAAATGCTTTTCCAAAAAAAAATATTATTCCATATATGATGGATGCAAAGTCTAGTTTGGATGTGGACACCGAAAGTGATTTGAAAAAAATTAATGAGTACAAAAAAGTTTAAAATAAAATCCAGAATTATAGATCACAAAAGTGAACCACTAGTAATAGCCGAACTAGGGATAAATCATAATGGATCTTTAGATTTTGCTATTCATCTAGCAGACAAAGCAATTTCATCTGGTGCGGAAGTTATTAAACATCAAACGCATGTTATTGAGGATGAAATGTCAAATGAAGCTAAAAAAAAAATTCCAGGAAATTCAAAACAAAATATTTATGAAATAATTAAAAAAAATTCTTTAGACGAAAGAGATGAAAAAAAATTAATGGATTATATTGTTAAAAAAAAATCTATCTTTATTAGCACTCCATTTTCAAGAAAAGCAGTTGATAGACTCGTAAGTTATAATGTTCCTGCTTTTAAAATTGGATCTGGTGAGTGCAATAATTATCCGCTTATTGAATATATTGCTAGTTTTAAAAAACCTGTAATACTTAGCACTGGAATGAATTCGGTTTCATCAATTAAACCTGCTGTTAGAATTTTAAGAAAAAAAAAAATACCTTATGCACTTTTACATTGCACCAATATTTATCCCACTCCCCCTCACTTAACAAGATTAAATGCATTAAATGATTTAAAAAAAAATTTTAAAGATGCTGTGATTGGTTTATCGGATCATACATCTTCAATATTCACTGGATTAGCTTCAATTGTTTATGGAGCAAAAATAATAGAAAAACACTTCACAGATTCAAAAAAAAGAAAAGGTCCAGATATTTCTTGCTCCATGGATCCTTTGGAATTACAGCAGCTAATTCATGGAAGTAAAATAATATCAAGTGCTATGGAAGGTGAAAAATTTCCAGTAAAGGAAGAAAAAATTACGATGGATTTTGCTTTTTCATCTGTGGCAACTTTAAAAGATTTAAATGTTGGAGATTTACTCAATAAAGAAAATATTTTTCCAATGAGACCAAGCGGTGGTTATTTTGGGCCATCACAATATAAAAAATTACTTGGAAGGAGATTAAGAAAAAAAGTAAAAAAAGGATATCAATTAAAAAAGAATGATATTATTTAAAAAAAAAATTATATTTGTAACTGGTTCAAGAGCAGATTATGGAAAATTAAAATCAATAATTTTTAATATACAGAAAAAAAAAAAACATTTCATTTCTTCAGTTTTTGTAACTGGAATGCATAATCTTAAAACTTATGGAAGCACTTACTTGCAGATTAAAAATGAAAAAATAGAAAACTTAGAGTTTTTTAAAAACCAGAAAAATAACCAAGGAATGGATTTAATACTCTCTAATACTATTAAGGGTTTCTCAAAATATGTTAAAAAATTCAAACCAGATTTAATAATTATTCATGGAGATAGAATCGAACCCTTGGCTTGTGCAATAGTGGGTTGCCTAAATAATATTAAAGTTGCACATTTAGAGGGAGGAGAAATATCTGGTACAGTTGATGAAATTTTAAGACATTCAATATCCAAGCTATCTCATTTACATTTTGTTTCAAATAAAATTGCTAAAACAAGACTTATTCAGATGGGAGAAAACAAACAAAATGTCCATATAATTGGATCACCAGATATAGACATTATGCTCAGTAATAACCTTCCAAGTCTTAACGCTGTAAAAAAAAGATATAATTTAAAGTATTCTAAGTTTTCTATTTTTATGTTTCACCCAGTTACAACTGAAATTGATAGTTTGAAAAAACAAATTAAATGCATAATAACTAATTTAATAGAGTCAAATTTGAACTATATCGTTATTTTACCAAACAATGATAGTGGTTCAAAAATAATAATAAATGAATTAAGAATTTTATCTAAAAAAAAAAATTTTAAAATTTTGCCTTCAATGAGATTTGAATATTATTTAACTCTTTTAAAAAATTCTAAATTTATTATAGGTAATTCTAGTTCAGGAATCATGGAGGCCCCATACTATGGCACCCCTACAATAAATATTGGATCAAGACAAAAAAATAGATCTTCCTTGAAAACAATTAAACATATAAAATATAATGATAAAAATTTTCTTAAATATTTGAAATATTTTTATAAATTGAAAAAAAAATATCCGATAAAATATGAATTTGGTTATGGAAATAGTTCAAAAAAATTTGTTCAAATACTAAAGCAACCAGAAATATGGAAAATTCCTAACCAAAAACAATTTGTTGATCTTTAAAAAACGTAATTGATTAAATGACTTCGTATTTTAATTTCCATTCATTATCTTTTTTTTCCCATAGATGAGGTGATCTGTGGTTGTCGGTTATTTGCCAAAATTTTTCCTCACTAATGTTTATGTAATCTAAAAAATCTTTAAAGTATTTTTTTGGAAACTCTGCATCATATTGTTTTACTAGAGCTACAGCTTCTTCTCTATCAATTTTATTCGCTCTTAACTCTTGACTTGCATCATGAGTGGTCTGACCCATTCCAAATTTAATGAAAGAAGTATAAAAATGAAATCTATCAATTTTATCATCTAAACTTACGTATTTGGAGTAGGTTCCTTCTGTTCTTTCGTTATTAGGTTTAAAACCTGTATTTTGTGTAGAATAATAATATGCTTCTTGCTGATCCCATTTTAAATAATATCCAAGAAATTGTTGTTCTATGTTAGCTTTTTCTATTTCTTCTATTTTAGGTGGTATATAAGGATTAAATTCATTTAGCTTAAAGTTATATTTATTAATTATTTCACCAATATTTATTCCACCAAGATAAATTTCTTTTGGTTCATTAATAGAGAAGAATTTTTTATCCATTTCTGGTTTTTCATTGTCTTTAATTGAATTTCCATATTCTGCTTGGTTTTCACCATAAAAAATTAATGGAATATTAAATTTCAAAGCTATTAAAGGACCAATTATTTTTTGGCCTATTATAAACGGTTGAAATGGATGAAATAAATTTTCGAATGCTAATTTTGTTAACAACCGATGAAGTTTTCCATTAGGAGTAAACAAGATATTATCAAAACCACCAACATGACACCAATTCGTAAAATTTTGCCAACCAATTTGTGTATAGAGATGAGGAGCCCATGTAACTGTAAGAGGGTTCATTCCATACTTATATTTTAAAATGTGAGAAGCAAATGCACTATCTTTCCCACCAGATCCTGGGATTATACAATCGTATTCATTGTTTTTTCTATATTTGTCACATAAATCATTTAATTTTCTCTCTCTTTCTTCCCAATCAATATTATTTTTTATTTCGTTATAATTGCACGCATCACAAATTCCGCTTTTATCAAAGTTTATTCCTTTTTTTATTACATCTGAGCTTTTAAATTCTACAGAGCTGACTGGTCTTTGATTTGATACAGCACATTTTTTACAAAATTTTACTTCTTCTGGAAGACCATAAAGTGAATAATTTTTTTTCATCATATTTTAGTAATCCAATCTTTTAAGAATTCAAGTCCAATTTCTCCACTTTTCTCTGGATGGAATTGTGTTCCTATACATCTTTCGTTAATTACTGATGATACATAATCAATATTATGGTAATTAGAGGTAGATAATATATTCACTTTACTATCTACATTAGCAACATACGAATGTATAAAATAAAATTTTTCATTTTGATAATTTTTCAAAAAATTATATTTCTCAAAATTTAAAAATTTAATATTATTCCAACCAATAACAGGTAAAATAACATCTTTATTAGAACTAAGAATCTCTACTTTTCCCTGAATTAAATTTAATCCAGGGTTTTTTCCATTTTCATTTCCACTTGTAAATAGTAATTGCATTCCTAAACAAATACCAAATATAGGTATATTTTTATTTTTAGCTTCATTAATGAAGTTCTTATATTTATTTATTATTAACTCACTACCTTTAGAAAAAGAGCCTACTCCAGGTATAAATATAAAATCATAAATTTTACTTTTATTTTCACTGTAAAATTCGGGATTAAAGCCTATTTTTTTTATTGAGTTATATAAACTTTTTATGTTTCCCAATCCATAGTCTAGAATACAAATTTTTTTCATCTAAATAATTCTTTAATTTTTTGAATTTTTATTTTTTTATAATGCAGAACCGATGCTAACGCGACACTTACATTAATAAATTTACTTTTGATAATTTCTATGTCTGAAATTTTTCCACACCCACCAGAAATAATTAATGGTACCTTTACAATATTGCAAAAACTATTAACTAATTCTATATCAAAACCTTTTTGCATTCCCTCATAATCAATTGAAGTTAATAATATTTCACCACATCCTAAATCTTGTACTTTCTTTATCCAATAAATTAAATCTAAGCCAGTCCTTTCCCTTCCACAGTATTTGTAAGCTTCCCATTTTTTCTCCCCTATATTTTTTGCTTCCACATAGGAAATTATAGAACTAGATCCAAAATTACTTACAGCTTCCTTAATGAAATTAGGTTTTTCAGTAGCATAAGAATTTATAGCAACTTTATCAGCTCCAGACCTTAAAGCCATTTCAATATCTTTGCAGCTTCTAATTCCTCCACCAATTGTTAATGGCACAAAAATATCTTTTACTGATTTTTCTATAATGTGATATAAGTTGTTTCTTTTATAAAGACTAGCAACAGAATCTATAAATATTAATTCATCTATACCGTTTTGATAGTAATTTATTGCAGTTTGAACAGGATCACCTACTTTTCTTAATCCTTCTAAATTGACTCCCTTTATAACAAAATCATTTTTTATATCTAATCTAGCTATAATTCTCATGAAATATTTATTTTAGAAAACAAAATTTATTTTATATAAATTATTTATGGTAAATGCTAATTATTTAAATATATTATTTTCACTTTCAGTAAAATGGCAAAATACTTAATTAACCTAGATGGTTATCTTAGAATTAGCTTGGCTAAATCGCTAAAAAATTTTTATGGAAAAATAGATATGTCCTTTTTTTGCGCAAAAAAAAGTGATCAAATTTTATTAAAACAGGACTTCCCAAATTGTTCAATTTATTGTTGGGAAGATTATCTTGAAAAAAATCAAAATAAAGTGTTCGAAGAAGAGGAATTATTAAAATTAGAAAAATTAATTGGAACAAAACTAGTAAAAGCAAATTATAGTTTTTACAATTATTTACAATTTTATAAATCTGTAAAAATTAAAAATGAAGATAAACTAAAGGGAGATCATCTAAGATCATACTTAAATTACAATTTTTATTCAGATATTTTAAAAAAGGAGTCCCCAAATATAATATTGCATGAGCATGCCGGTGGATCAGGATCAGAGATATTGGAAAGACTGGCAAAAGATGAGGGAATTAAGTATTATGTCTTCGCAACACGTTTTTTTGATAATCGGTTTTTATTGATGGATGTTGTAAATAATAATTTTGATACATTAGACAAATTTTATTTGAAATGTAATCCAGGCCGCAAAGAATTAAAGGCTGTTAAAAATATATTTTTGAAAATACAAAATAATACATCACCAGCTGAGACAATTCATTTAAAAAATATTTCAATTAAAAAAAAAAATAGATACATTAATTTTTTATTTAAAATTAAAAACTTTTATTCAAAAACTAAATTATTCAATTATATTTCTTCTAATTTTCCACCATTTTCTGATTTTATATTTGAAAGAATTAAAAGTAAAATTAGAATGCTCTATGTTGAAAATTTTATATGTGAAAAACAAAATGAAATTTTTAAAAAAAATCGAAATAAGAAATTTATTACTTTTTTTCTGCAGTCTGAGCCTGAACTGATAATTTATAAGTTAGGTGGCAGGCACTTCTCAGATCAAAAACAAATTATTAAAAATTTAGCCTTAAGTTTGCCAGCAAATTTTCTTTTATTGATAAAAGAACACAAAAGCCAAGGAATCAATTCTAGATATAGAAATCTACAATTTTTCAGGGATATCAAACGTTTCTCTAACGTTAGGGTAATAAAAAGCCATGAAAGTCCAATTGACTTAATTGATAAGTCGTATGCTGTAGCAAATTTATCTGGGACAATAGGTTTAGAAGCGCTTGTGAGAAACAAACCATTAATATTGTTCGGTAGCGTATTTTATCAAAATTTTGAAAATGTTTTTCAAATTAAAAAGTTTGAAGATCTAGATGATATTATTGATAGAATTAAACAGAAATATGATAACTTTAAAGACGAATATAGATGTTTAAAATTTGCTTATGCAATTAGAAAAACAATGTTCAAAGGAAATATTTTTGATGGGTCTTATTTAACGAAAAATAACGAATTTTTTTTAACGAAATCGCTAGAAAGATTATTTTCTTTATACAGGTAAATGAAAACAGCATTTGTAATTAGGGATATTCCAGATTTGGATCATTTAACACCAATAATTTACAAATTTTTATTAAATGATGAAAAATTAGTTATTTTAAATTATGAAATAAATTTAAATTTACAAAATGATTTTAGAATTAAATTTCTTCAAAAAAAATTTGGTAGGATTGATATAATAAATGTCTATTCATTTATAAATGATAATTTTATATATAGTATTTTGTCGAAAATATTCTCAATTAAAAATTTTGAAATTAATTTAAAAAATTTAAAACATGAAATTAAATATGATTTTAATTTTTTGAAAAAATTTATAATTGCTTTTTTAAAAAAAACATTTTTTAAAAAAAATAGTTATTTTGAAAATTTCTTTTTTAATAAAAAATGGCTAAAAAAAATATTCAAAATTTTAAAGATTAAATCTGTTGTTTTAGATGACTCATCATATTTCATTTATAAGAAAGCTCAAAATATAGTAAATGTATGTCATGAAGAAAAAATAAAAATTTTTCTTTTCCCCCACACCTGTTTCATTTGTGATATTAAAGAAGATTACGTACATATCAAAAATAATTTAAGCAAATTAAAAAATTTTCCAAATTTAATTACCAATTCTAATTTTAGAAAAAATAAATTAGCTGATATTGGAGTGGATAAGAACAAAATTTTAGTATGCGGTTCTGGAAGGTTTTCTCCAGAGTGGTTAGAAATTTATAAAAAAATTACAAATTGTAAATCAATGAATAATTTAATGATTAAAGTAATATATTTTCAAGGTATATATAATAATCAATTATTAGAAAAAGAATTAATTAAATATTTATCAAAATTAGATTATATTGATTTAACTGTAAAAACACACCCCAGAGGAATTTTTTCAAATAAACAAATAGTTTATAGAAAAGAAAAAAAATTATTATTAGATCACACTACTCCATCTACTAAATTAATTAATGAAAATGATATTATTATTGGAACTTTTTCTAGTATTTTGGTCGATGCATTTATCATGAAAAAAACTGTAATTTATCCTAAATTTTTGATCAATGAAGATGAAATTGAAATTTTATATTCAGGTAAAGATTTTACTTTTGATTGTAGCAATCATAAAGAAGTATCTGATGTAATTCTTAAATATAAAAAGAAACAATTAAATTTAAACGATAAAAATTTAGATTCTTTTATGCAAGATTATGTTTATGGAAATAAAAATAAAGAGACTATTTTAAATGACTATGTTAATATTTTTAAAGTTGTTTAAGTTTCTTTATTAGTCAAAAAATGGATTTATATAATATTTCTTTTTATATGATGTATTAATATTTATTTTTTGTTTATTAAAATTACTTATTATTTTACTATTAAAATCCTTATTTTTCGAATATCTAATTTCACTAGTCTTATTTTGTTTTTGAGAGTTTATCTTAAAAATTTTTTTGTTATTTATTTTTCTAACTAAAACCTTTTGTGCTGAATTTACAGCGCTCATGGTAAAATCAAAAGTATTTACATATTTTTTAGAAGGAAGTACGTGAAACAAAATGTCTCCATCGTCCAAACCCATACTTAAATAATGAATAGTAGCTCCAACAAAATGTGGGTTTTTATCATAAAGAGCCCAAAAGTTACACCCAGATCCTCTATAGTATGGTGAAATACCCACATGTAAATTAAGTGCTTTTTTCTTAATCAAAAATCTAGCCAACCAACCTTTTATATAGCTTGAACCAAAAATAATAAATAAATCAGATTTCAAAAATTCCTTAAAAAAACTTTTATTAAGTTTACTCAAATCACCGTAATTAATTGAAATTAATCTTTTGCATTTCTCAAAAGAAAAATCGTTTTTAAATATTTTTTTTTCTGATTTATTTACTTTTAAAAAATATTTATCTTTTAAATTTTTTTTTTTCTTTATTTTAGAATTAAAATTTTCTTTTTGATATTCACTTATTACGTAACATTGATTTTTTTTTGACAATTTATTTACTAAACCAAAATGTCTGGGTTTATTACTTGTAAAGATTGTAATATTCATTTAACTAAATTTATTAAATTTATATGATCTTCACGTGGTATTTCAAAATTTGATTTAATAGTTTTAGAAAATAAATTGGAATTAAAACCAATTTCTATTCCAATTTTTTTTAATGCTTTCAAAGTTTGATTATCATATTTTCCACAAGGATGAGACATTGACCATATTTTTTTCTTCGTAATTTTTTCTAGTGAATTTTTACAGTTCAAATACTCTTTAAACTGCGAACTATACTTTAATCTAGTAATATCAGTTGGATGGGACTCAGAGTGTAAACCTATTGTATGATTTTTTTTTATTAGATTTAAAATATCTTTTTTATTCATAAATAAATATTTCTTTCTTTCATTTTTATTGTATTTTTTATATTTCATCAGTTTAAACATTAAATTTTCGTATTGTTTTTTTGAAAGAACTTTATCCCTACAAAATCTAAATTTACGATCATTAAGACTATAAAAAATATATTTTTTTAGATACTGTTTCGGAAAATTTTTTTCAAATTGCAAATTTTTTTTTGGATAATATTTATTAAGTATTTGGAAAAAGTCTCTATAAAATAAATTTATATTTTTATAATGCTGGCACCTAAAATCTCTAAAGTACTCTAAATTGTCATATGAATTTTTGAATATACCTGAATATATGAAAAAAAAACCTTTAATTCTAAATTTATCTAAAATTGGTAAGGCAACATCTATCTGTGACTTAATAGCATCGTCGAAAGTTAAGCAAACTTCATCCCCTTTGAAACTTTTACTTATAATGAGTTCTCTAAATTTTTGTGGATCTATTATTTTTTTTTTTTTTTTTAAAAATAAAATAATTTTTTCAAATTCTTTATTACTTATTGAACCTTGCGTAATATTATGAGATTTACCATGAAAGTGATGGAACATAACTCCAATCATAATTTAGTTTCTTTTTGAATTAATTTATTATTTTCAATTAAGAATAGCTTATCATATTTTTTGATTGAATTAAGATTATGGGTTATGATAATTTTAGTAATATCTTTGATTTCAGTGTCTATCAAATCGTAGAATTCTCTTTCTGTATTCTCATCCAAATTGTTAGTTGCCTCATCTAGAATAATTATTTGAGGATTGTTATAAAGAGCTCTAGCTATTGCCACTCTTTGTTTTTGGCCACCACTTAAATTTTTTCCATTTTCAGAAATTTGATACTCATATTGATTTTCTTTTGAATTTATAAACTCATTAATTCGAGCTATTTTTGAAACTTCTATAACTTTATTTTTGTCATAATTATTTGAAAAAGAGATATTAGTAAAAAAATTATCATTAATTATTACTGTTTCTTGACCCACGTATCCAAAAAGTTTTCTGAGTGATTTTTTTTCATTCTCATTTATTATTTTATTATCAATTTTTAAATTACCTTTTTGCGGGTTCAAAAATCCACAAATAATATCTGTAAGAGTACTTTTCCCTGAGCCAGATTTTCCCATAATAACAATTGTTTCGTTCTTATTAATCTGACAATTAACATCTTTAAGAATTATTTTGCTCTCATATCTAAAACTAATATTTTCTAAAATGATATTTTGATTAAATATAGTTTTTTTCTCAATATTCTCAGAATTATCTTTTACATTTTTTTTCAAATCATCTGTTATATTTTTAAATTGAATATAACCTGACTTTAGATTTATTATTGTCATAAAAGAGGTATTTAAGTTTGGTAATATTTTGTACATAGCCAAAACAAAAAACACCAAGTTATTCAAATAATTTGTAACATTATTTTGTAAAATAAAAATTGTTAAAATTACAATTATTGAAGAACCAATCGCCAAGGTCTCAATTAAAAAGCGGCTTGCCCTGGGCATAATTCTTACAAAATTTCTTGCTTTATAAATTTTGTTTATTTCTTCAGAGTACCTATCCATAAAAAATTTTTTTTGGTATTTAAAAACAATATCTTTAAATGACTTAATAGTTTCAACAGCATACGATAAAGATTTCAGATTTGACGAATATAGATCTTTTGAAATTTTGTTTATTTTTTTTTTAATAAAGAAATCTATTATTAAGTAAATTAGAAGCAGAGTTGCAAAAGCTAAAATAGAAATTTTAAAATTATATAACGTCAGTAAAAATATAAATATTACTGAGGAAGTAATTCTATTAATAAATTCGAAATATCCAAATATAGTTAGTTGGCTAGTTTCATCAATTTGATTAAACATCTTTGATATTAGATGAACCGAATTTGTTTTTTTGTGAAAAAAATAATCTTCTTCTATATAATGATCTAATAAATTTAGTCTTGTTTCTTTTACAATTCTATTCACAAAAGTAACCTGAATAGCATTATTTATAAAAAATAAAAAACTACTTAATATAAAAATTGATGTACTTAAGATACCATAAGAGATAATAAAATCTCTTTCATCTTCAGAATTAAGAAATATATATATTTTTTTAATTAATTCTGTCTGATGAATTAATTCAGGATTAATTATTACAGAGATCAAAGGAACTAAAGATATAAAGCCAATTGATTCAAATATAACTGTTAAAAGAGTAAAAAAAATTACAAAAAAAAAAACTTTTATTTTTCTTGTTTAAAAATTTTGTTATTTGAACAAATATATCTAGCAATTTTTTTAACTTAAGACTTTTTAATTTATATTTATATGTGTTAATAAATAGTATAAAATCTTACTTTTTAAAACATTATTTAAATAATTAAATTTGAAAAGCCAAACAAAATTTACTAAAGCAATTAAAGACTCTATTTCTGTTAAAGAAAGACTTCTTTTAGATGAAAAAAAAATATCTCAAATTATTCAAATAATATACAATTCGCTAAGGTTAGGTGGCAAAGTAATGCTTTGTGGAAATGGTGGATCGGCGGCAGATGCACAACACCTTGCTGCAGAGTTTACTGTTAGGCTTAGGCCAACAATAAATAGGAAACCTATCCCGGCGATATCATTAAGTAGCGATATTTCTACTATAACCGCTTGTGCAAATGATTATGGATATGAGAATATTTTTGTTAGAAATTTAGAGGCGTTATATAAAGAAAACGATATCTTAATTGCAATTTCGACATCAGGTAATTCTAAAAATATAATTAAAGTATTAAAGCACTGCAAAAAGAATAAAATTCCTTCAATTGGATTTCTAGGGTCAAATGGGGGAAATGCAAAAAAATATTGCAAATATAGTATAGTGGTCCCAAGCAAAATAACCGCAAGAATTCAGGAAACTCATATTTTTTTAGGACATTTTATTTTTGAGTCTGTAGAGAGGATGATCATAAATAAATAAACGAAAATTATTTTAAATAAAAACATTATATTTTAAAACTATTCAAATGTTGTTGCCTAAAATAAAACTATCAGATTTAAATGAAAATTTTTTTTATTCTGAATTTAATTCGGAAAAGATAAAGTATGATGGTTCATTTATAGAGATAAATAAAAATGAAAGATATATTAGAATTAAAGTAGATATATTTTCAAAAATACCATTTTATTATTATATTAAAAAAAAAAAAATTTTTGGAAACACAAGTTTTGTAGATCTAGTAAAAGAACTTAAACAAAAAAAAATTTCTTTGTCTGTAGATATTGTTTCAATTGCAGCTTTTTTAAAAAATAATTGTTTTTTAGAAAATTCTACTTACTTTAAAGAAATTTTTAGAGTACCTCCTGGTGCAGAGTTAGTTTTTAGTTTAGTAGATGGTACAATTAAGATAAATCAATACTATAAATATGAAACAACAAAAGATTCAAATAATAATATTAATGAAATTACCAATAATTATGTAGAGATTTTAGAGAAAAATTTTATAAACTATATTAATGAAAACAAATTAGCAAAAATAGGAATAAGTTTAACTGGAGGCTATGACTCTAGAATGATTTTGTCCATATTAGACAACTTAAATATAAGTCCATTTGCTTTTCATTACGGTCATAATAAATCTGATGACTTTTTAATTACAAAAGAAATATGTGAAAAGTTTAATTTAAATTCAAATATAATTGAATGGAAGAATTTAAGTTATTTTAAAAAAAATTTTTCAGAAATCCTTGAAGAATCAGATTTTATGCTTCCAATTCATCATTGTCATCTTCATGAAAGTATTCTTCATCAAAAAAAAAGCGTAGACACTGTAATTTATGGACATTTTATGGATATGCAGATGCAAGGACATTTTTTCAATAAAAAATTTGAATCAAAATCCTCACAAAAATCTGTACAAAATGATTTAAAAAAAATGTGGTGTGGAAATCCAAGTGCATTTTCAGTTTTAGATATTACAACATTTAATAAGATTTTTTCTAAAGAAGTATTAGATGAATATGAGCAAAAAATAGACGAAATGTTGAATAAATACTCTTATCTTAATTCTGATAAACAATACGAAATTAGCTATCTTCTAAACCATGGAACACGTAGAGCAATTGCTCAATGTCAACTAGGGGCAAAAAAAATTGACTACTATATTCCAGCTCTTCAAAGAGATATTTTTGAATTTGTTTGGAACATAAATACAAGCATCAAAAAGAATCGAAATTTACAAAAATTTATTTTTAAAAAAAAATTTAAGAAAGCATTGGAATTAGATTTCGTGCTGGATAATTATAAAAGAACAAATTTAAAAAATGACAATTTGATAAATAATAGTTTAGAAAAGTTTATTCACATTTTAAAGAATCCCAAAATAAAAATTTTAAATCCTTATTTTGATTTTTGGGGCTCTGAATATCAAAAATTTGACAACTATAAACCTTGGATGATAAATATTATCTTGTCAAATGAAAAAATTCTTGAGGAGATAATCATTGATAAAAAAATATTAAATATTTTGAAAGATGATAATAAAAATTTATCTTTTGCATTTGTGTCTACATTATTTACTGTGTTAAGTTTTATGGTTTTTTATAAAGAATTAAACTAATCTTTCTCAACAAGATTAAGTTTTTTAAATAAGTTTAGTGATCTTTGACAAATTTTTTTTATTAATAATCTTCTTTTTCTTAGGTTAAGATATTTTTTAGGCATAATAGCAATTAAATTTTCACTTATCTCTAAATCAATTACCAGGTGTATTCTATTAATATTACTTTTATTATGAATCATGTGTGGAAATGAAAAATCACCATAATATAATTTTCCTTCTAACCACTTAATTTGTTCGTGGCAAATTTTCATTTCTACATCAATATTTGTAATTATGGGCACATGTAATCTTACATTTTTATTATAATCTAGATCGTCGATTGTTTCACCATTGTCATAATGCCAAAATATTTTTGTTCTAGGTTTGACTTCCATAAATCTTACTCTCTGTTTATTTCCTGGAAGTAATTCAAGAATTTTTTTAACTTCTGGACATCTTGGAAGCAACCTTGTTGGTTTAATTTGCTGATCAGTAACTAAATCATTGTTGGGATCACCACCAAAAGTAATAAGCCCGATGGCTCCCCATCCTCCAGAATGATTACCTTTATGAATTAAAAAATTCTCCTCATTTAATATTTGATTTAATTCTTTCTTAATCTTATCAAGATTTATTTTTTCAGAAATGCTTTTTAATTCACAATTTAATTCAGCTTGTATTAACGAAGATGGAATTATCCAAGGGTATTTTATATAATCTAAAATATTCATAAATTAATAATATTTACTATTCATAATACAAAATAAAGTAGTATCAATATTACTATTCAACAAAATTTTCATGAAAATTAAAATTATTATTAATAAAGGACATATATAGTTGATTAATTCTTACCTTCTTTAAATACAATTAGTGTTTGTCTAAAAAGTTAATTCGTATAATACTAAATTTTTTATATGATAAAAAAAACTATAAAATATCTTGATCCAGCAATAAAAAGAAAGTCAAATTTACCTAAAAAAAACTTTCATATTTTTAATAGAATACCTCTGCCAGCTGAAATTGAAATTAGTGAATCTGGTATTTGTAATCGTAAACGCTCTTTTTGTCCTCGAAGTGCTCCTAGATATGATGAAAAAAAAGTGTTTATTGACCCTAAATTATTTGAAAAATTATGTTACGAACTACCTGCAGTAAACTATAAGGGAACAGTAGGATTTTCAGGATTTATTGAACCCTATTAGATAAAATATATATAATTTTAATGGTAAAAAAATATGTATCGAATTGTAATTTAAAAATAGTTACAAATGGATTCTAAACTTAAGCTTAATAATGGCAACAGAAATTTTAAACCTTGGGACGTATGCGATGTTAACAGGGTTTAATAAGAAAACAACTTGCAACCTCACGGATGCAATTTAAAATATGAAAATACTTATTACTGGATGCGCAGGTTTTATAGGATTTTCTGTAGCAAAATTTTTATTGCAAAAAAATTTTCAAATAATTGGGATTGATAATATTAACAATTATTACTCAAAAAATTTAAAGTCTTCTAGATTAAAAGAATTAAAAAAAAATAAAAAATTTAAATTTTATAAAATAGACTGTTCTTCCTATAAATTAATAAATAATTTAAGAAATGAAAAATCAATAAATTTAATAATACATTTAGCAGCAGAAGTCGGTGTAAGAAATTCTTATTTAAAACCAAAAATATATTATGAAAATAATATTAAATCTTTTTTTAATATTTTAGAAATCTGTAAACAAAAAAAATCAAACCTTATTTTTGCATCTTCAAGTTCTGTATACGGAGAAAGTAATAAAAAATTTTTTTCGGAAATAGATGATACCTCAAGCCCGATTTCATTTTATGCTGCAACAAAAAAATGTAATGAGGTAATGGCACACGCCTACTCTAAAGCATATAATTTTTCTGCAGTTGGTATAAGATTTTTCAATGTATATGGACCTTGGGGCAGACCAGATATGTCAATTTATAAGTTTACTAGTTTATTAATTAAAAACAAATCTTTGCCATTATATGGTTCAGGAAATCAAATAAGAGACTTTACTTACATTGATGATGCAGTAAATTTAATTAATAAAATAATAATAAAATACAAAAATAAAAAATCAAATTTTCAAATCTTTAATTCAGGAAAAGGAGAGTGTATTAAAATTAATAATTTAATTAAAGTTTTATCATTAAAATTAAATTTAAAGCCAAAAATCAAATTCAAAGAAAAACAGGTAGGAGATGTTTTGTTTACTAATTCATCAAGTAAGAAAATTGAAAATACTTTGCGGTATAAACCAAAGGTTAAATTACACCAAGGAATTGACTTATTCATTGATTGGTTTAAGAAAATAGGTCATAAAATTAACTAATTTGACTTAAATATTTTTTGTAAGTATTAACTGATAGCTGATCTTGAAATAATTTATTTTTAACATTTATATTTTTAAATAAATTTTTCTTTTCCGTTTTGCTCATTTCCAGAATATTTTTTATAAGATCTAGAATTTGAAAATCACTATTTCTATTAAATAAGAATCCATTGTATTTATCTTTAATTAAATCGTTATATCCAGAATTATTTCTTGCTATGATTAATTTTTTTAATGATAAGGCTTCTAGACAGGCATTAGGAGAGTTGTCTCTTAAAGAGGGTAATAAAATAATGCTTGATTTGTTTATTAATTCAAAAAGTTTTTTTTTTCTTTAATTTACTTATAATTTTCACTCTTTTTTTGAAAATTGTTTTACTCTTTAATATTTTTTCATATTCTTTATTAGATTTATAAAATTTTAAATCAACATTTCCCGCCCAAATAAAACTAATATTTTTATTTAATTTTAACATTTCACTGACAATATTTATTATCGTTTCGCTGCCTTTACCTGGGCTTATTGAGCCAAAGGTAAGAATTATTATTTTATTGTTTCTAAATTTTTTAATTTTAGCATCTTCAATTATGGGTGGTAAATAGTATCCTTTTATTCCATGATATTTTTTTAATTTTTTAATTAAAAAATTACTTGGAGATAGAATGAGATTTGATTTCAATAAAGTGTGTCGTTCGATGTAATGATTTAAATAATTTTTATTTGAACTCCAAAGCCCTTCCAAACTTGATAACCTAGTAATGCTAGGTAGTCTTTTATTATAAAAAAAACCTATGTTTTGATAATTTGAAAAATGAACATACTTAATGTTTTTATTTTCATTAATAATTTGATCAATTTTTTTATTTATTTGATAGCTTTGATATAAATAAAATGATGTATTAAATATTTTATTTAAAATTTTAAATCCAAAATTTTGGACATTTACATTGTAAATAATAATATTATTATTTTTAATAATTTTTTCGTTATCAGATGAAATTATTAAATATACTTTAAAATCTTTTTTAAGACATCTTAAAAACTTTTCTAAAAATATTGCTAGTCCACCATAATCTTTAGAGGTAGTGTATTCGTTGGTGCAAACAATTATTCCTCTTTCAATTTTTTTTAAGGCCATAAAACCTACCCAATAATGTTGATAATGAAAATGTTGATTTAACAAATCTTAAAGTAAAAAAATAGAAAAAAAAATTAAATATTACTTTTAAATAATTTTTAAATAAAAAAAACTTGCTAATATTTTGTTTTTGAACTACATAGATCCATCCACATCCATAAAAAAACTGTTTTTTTAATTGATCTAAATATTTCAGTTTTCTTTCAATATGTATAATTCTGATTTTATTATTAAAGTAAATTTTTTTATTTCTTCTTTTAAACTCATTTATTATCAAATCTGTCTCTTCACCAGATAAAAAAATATTTTTTGATCCTAAGCCAATATTAGTGTCAAATTTTAAGTTATTTGTTTTTTTTATTGCAAATGATACTGAAGAAATGAAATTAAATATTTCATCTATTTTTGATATATAAAATTTTTTATCAGGATAATTTAATAATTTTTTATTATATTGGTTAATTACATTGTAACAGAGTATATCAATCTTTTTGTTATTAAACTCATAATTCAATTTAGAAATATGATTTTTTTCTAAAATAATATCATCATCAATAAAAATTAAAATATCTCCATTACTTTTTGAAATTCCTTTATTTCTTGCAAGTGATAATCCCTTTTTACATTTTATGTATTTGTAACTTATATTTTTATATTTTTTTAAAATTTGTAAGTTTTTGTTATTTTTGTTTTGATCACATATAATTAACTCAAATTTTTTATAAGTTTGGTCACTTAATGAATTAATCATCTTATCTATATAATTTCCTGATCCTAGTGTTGCACATATAATTGAAAAGAAATAATTTTTATTTTTTCTTTTATAAATAGTTTTTTGCATATATTCTTTATTTTTTCAGTATGTATTCCACTTCGTTTATAAATATTAATGGTGACAAAAAACAAAGTAAAATAAAAATTATATTTTATGTTTTTGTCAATTTTTTTCAAAATTTATACTTAAATCTGCATCCTAAAAAATTTAGGTATATAAAATTTAAAAATAAATATAAAAAAGTTAATTTTAATAATAAACACTCTATCAGTAGAAAACTTTGTAGTTTATTTTGGAAAAATATAAATTGGAAAATTCTTAATAATCATCTTGGTAATTTAAATATTCATGAATTAGGAGCAGGAGATGGAACTTATTTCAAAGATGATATTGCTATAAAAAACAAATTTTATAAAAAATATTCTGGTTATGATATCAATCCACACGATAATTGGAAAAAATTTAAAAGTAAAAAAATAAACTATAAAAAGTTTAATGGCTTTAATTTTTCAGAAACCTTTGATAAACAAACAAATATATTTATTTCTCAATCTTGTTTAGAGCATGTGAGATACGACCTAAAATACTTTAAAGAAATTAAAAAATTTTCAAGAAAAAACAAAAATAAAATAATGTTCATTCATTTCGTCCCAAGTCCCTTTTGTTTGTTTACTTATTTGACACACGGATATAGACAATACAATATCAATAATTTAAATAAAATTTCATCTATTTTTTCTAAAGAAAATTTAGTTGTATGTAAGTTAGGTAACTTGAGTTTAAATTTCCACCATCTAACAAAAACTACTCTCCCTTTAATTTTCTATAAAAAAAATTTAATGAACACACAAAATAAAAAGTATTATAATTTCATTAATCAATATATACTTTCTCCTAAAAATACTTCCATATTTTTTTGTTCATTTATAGTTATGGTAGGTTTTGTTAATTTTAAAAAAGATGAAAAAAAAAAATTATTAAATTTATTTTTAAATAATTAAATAAAAGTTTAATTAAATTTATGAAAAAATTATATTTAAAATTAATAATATTTTTCTCATTTTTTGTTTTATTATTTCTTTGTGAAATTTATTTAAGATTTTACGTAGGTTTAGGAGATCCAATTTTATACAAAACAAGTAATGTGTATGGTTATTCGATCAAACCTAATCAAGATGTACAAAGGAGAGGCAATTCAATAATAATTAATAATTTAGGACTTAGAGATATTAAAAAAAATGTTGAAATAGAAAATTGTAAAAAAAAGATATTTTTTCTTGGTGACTCTTTGACTTATGGAGGTTCAAAAATTGAGACTAACGAATTGTTTAGTTTCTTAATTGGAAAATATTTAAATTATGATTGTATATTTGTTGTAGCCGTAAATGGTTGGGGTATGCAAAATATTGAAAAATTTATGAAAGCCAAAAACTTATTTTATAAAGGTGACTATGTAATTTTATTAATTGAAGAAAATTTCACAAGAGGTTTAAGAAGAATTCATTCTTATTCCTCTATGACTCAAAAGAAACATTTTTTCGCATTATATGAGCTAACTAATTATTATATGAAATCACTATTATTTAAAATTGAAAATGCCGATTCATTAAATGAAGAAAAAAAAGAGAATTTAATTAGTATAAATTTTGCAATTGAGAGTTTACAAAGTTTAATAGAAAGGATTGAAAATAGACAAGGAAAAATATTTATAGCTATATCCCCATCAAAAACTATCCTAAAAAATATTAAAGAGGAAAATCTTAAGTCTGACACATATTATTATTATGATTATTTATTAAAAAAATTAGAGGAAAAAAAAATTAATACAAATTATTTAGCAAATGATTTGAAAAAGTTTAGTAGTTCAAAAATAGATACTCTATTTTTAGATGAAATCCATTATTCGAAGAAAGGTCATTCTTATTTATCTAATTACTTAATTGAAAAAATTGCAAAGAATGAGTAAGAAAAAAGTTGAATTATCCTTGTTATTTATAGTTTTTATAACTTTATCTGCAGGTATGCTTCTTAACATTTTGTTTATCAAATCACCCAATGATGGAGTTTATTACTATCAAACTGCTCTAAATTTTATAGATCATGGAATTTTATATGATCCATTTTATTATCCAGCTAAAGTAATGTCATCTACTCAAATTGGATCTTCGATAATTTTATTTTTTTTTTTTAAAGATTTCAGAAAATTACTGGTATGTTTTTTATACAATTTTTATAACTAGTTTGTGGTATTTTTTTTTTTTACAATTTTATAAACTTATAAATACAATAATTAAGTTTGAAAACGACGAAAATAATTTAAATGCATTATTTTTATCCTCTGTATTTTTCTTGATATTTTTTTTTAATATTGATGCAATATTGACTGCAAGTTCATGGTACAATGAGGCAGTATATTATCCTTGTTTATTAATATTTTTCTCATTAATTTTTAAAAAAATGATTGAAGGTGATAAGATTATTTTTAGATATAATGTAGAAACAATTTTTCTTATTGCATTTTTGTTATTAGGTTTTGTTTTTAGAATACAACACTTGACTATTTTTCCCGCTTTGATTGCTATTTCTCTATATAATAAACAAAAAAAAGATTTTGCCATTATTATTTTAATTGGAATTTTAATTTCTGTATATTTTTTTTCCTTATCAAATTATATCTTATCAGACTATCCAGTTTCAATTGATCAAAGGGCTCAAACCACTGTAGATATAATTTATTCACCTTATAAAATTCTACAACCTGTTTTAAAAGATTTATATTTAAATTTGTATAATGTGCTTGGTGTTTTTTCTTCGCCATTTAATATACCAAGAATATTGGATTTTAAGCTTTCTTATCACCTTGAAAATATTAATTTACTCATCCCATATGTTTTGTTTTCTTCTTTAATTTTTTATTTTTTTTTAAAAACTTTAATAGAAATAAATCGAAAATATAAAAATATATTTATATTTTCTGTCATAGTTGTCTTATCTAATATTATATTTATATGGTTACTTCCTGATCAAGATACTCGTTATTACTTATACTCCAATTTCATAATTGTATTTATTTTAATTTTAAAATTTAAAAATTATCTTAATTTTGATTACGTAAAAAAATATTTCCTCTATCTAACGTTTTTTTTTATAATTTTTTTTACAACACTTCCTTGGTACGCATATAACTTTTGGTACGATAAAAAAAAATCAATTAGTTCAAGATTAATTATTAATATCCTTATGGAATTTAAAGATAAATATAATGTCAAAGAGTTCGATTTATATACATCTTACCCAAGAGAAGTTATATGGATTTTAAAAAAACCGGTCAATTCAATTCCACCAGAAAATTATAAACTAATTGATCCTAAACATAATAATAACTTTGTATTTTTTGGTAATAAAAATAATTTTGATTTTATAATGAAAAGTATGACTAAAAAACAATACAAGTTAGGTGCAAACTTGTTAAATAATAGCAAGGATCTATCTATATGGTTAATTGAAACAAACGATTAACTTGTCTCAGTAAAAATCCATCTAATATAGAAATATGCAAAAATGGTAAAAATTCCTATTAAATTAATAATTATTAGATTTTTGAATTTAGGCTCTACCCTTAAGTTATTCTCCAGTAGTTCCACATTTTTTTGGTTTTTTTGTACATCGTCAGCATAATCCCAAATAATAAAATTTAAACTTTCTACTGCATTATCAAAACTTTCCTCAATTATTTCCTGAATTTTTTTTTCATCAAAAGATCTTTTAGAAGTTGAAAATTTATATTCCACTTTTACCTTATCTATTGAGATAGTTGACAAAATTATAGAATTATATTTCTCGTAAGCATTAAAAGATTTTATTAATTCCATATTTATCTCACGTTTGAATTTTACTAATTGGTAATAATTAAATTTATACAAAATTGATTGCACTTTTTTCTCATCCGACATTAAAAAATATGTTATTGAACTTACAACTACTAGACCATAAAGAAATAATATTAATTTGAGGTTTATCTGGAAAATGTCTAATTTCATTTGTAAGTGAAATTAATACAATATTTATGAATAAAATAAAATATAACTTTGATGATTTTATAGTTTTTTTGATTTGCCTTATTCCTCCTTTGATGATTCTAGGCCCCGCTTTACCAGATTTAATTATTTCAATAGCTGGTATTAGTTTTTTGACAATAATTATAAGCCAAAGAAAATTTACATACTTAAATGATAATGTATTTAAGGTCTCGCTTTTAATGTGGTTCTATTTCTTACTTACTACTATTTTTAATCAATCTTTAGAAAACACATTGAATTTTTCTTATATTAAAGAATTTAACTTTAGAACATTATTTTACTTTAGATTTATATTATTTTATTTAGCTCTTGTTTATTTTTTTAATAAATCTAAATTTTCTTTTAATTTTTTTTTCAAAATAATAATTATTACTTATAGTTTTGTAGTCTTAGATACATTTTTTCAATATTTTAAAGGTGAAGATATTTTTGGATTTATTCCAACAGAGAGAGGCATAGGTACATCCACACGGCTTTCTGGACCTTTTAATGATGAGTTGATCCCTGGATCATATTTATACAGATTTTTATTTATTTTTATATTTGGACTAATTTATTTTTTTGGGGATAGAAAATATATCAACCTGATTTTGACTTTTTCAATTATTCTTAGTGTATTAATAATTTTTCTAACAGGAGAAAGATCAGCATTTATTCTAAGTGTTTTGGGGTTATTTATTCTTTTTATTATAAATAAAAATTATAGAATTTTATTATTAATTTCATCATTAGTAGTCTTAATTTTAATAGTGATTGCTTTAATTTTAAATCCTGTTTTAAAAAAAAGAATGATTGATTATACACTTTTTCAAATGGGCATTTCAGATAAATGGGCAGGAAATGATAAAAATTATTTAAAATTACTTGGGAAAAGTAAAGCCAAATTTATAGATAGCCCACATGGAGCTCATTATGAGGTTGCTTATGAAATTTGGAAGGATAACAAATTTTTTGGTATCGGGTTAAAAAAATTTAGAGCAGTTTGTGGTAATAAAAAATATGATGATTTGACATCTGCATTAAAAAAACAAAGGTGTTCTTCTCATCCTCATAATACGTATTTGGAAGTTATTTCAGAAACTGGAATAGTTGGATTATTTTTTTTTCTATTATTTGTTTTTACTATCTTTAAAAAATATGTGTTTCATACAAATATTAAAGAAGATATTTTTATTTTATTGTTAATTTTAACAATATTTTTAAGGTTATGGCCAATTATACCCACAGGAAGTTTTTTTACCAACTCAAGTTCAATACATTTTTGGTTTACCCTTGGATTGTTAAATTATTATTATCAGTATAAAAGAAATAGAAAATAGAAATGAAAACAGCGATTATAGTCCCATGTTATAAAGTTAAAAATTATATCGATAAAGTAATTTCAGAAATTCCAGAATTTATAAATAATATTATAATTGTAGATGATTTTTGCCCAGAAAAAACAGGCGAATACGTAAAATCTAAATATGGTAATAATAAAAAAATAGTAGTTTTAATAAATAAAAAAAATTTAGGCGTGGGAGGAGCTACAATAAATGGTTTTAATAAAGCTCAAGATCTAAAAAATGATATTTTTGTTAAAGTTGATGGTGACGGACAAATGGATTTGAAATTATTAAAAAATTTTTTAGAACCAATTATAAATGGACAAGCTGATTATACTAAAGGTAACAGATTTTTTAACCTAAATAGCTTCTCACAAATGCCATTAACAAGAATTTTTGGCAATATATTACTTTCCTTCTTAACAAAATTATCAAGCGGTTATTGGAATCTTTTTGATTCTACAAATGGATATATTGCTATTCATTCAAAAGTGTATTCTCTAATAAAAAATAGCAAAATTGACAAATCTTTTTTTTTCGAGAGCGATATGCTGAATAAGTTATATGTCATAAAAGCTAAAGTTATCGATATTCCAATTACTGCAATTTATAATGATTCTATAAGCAATTTAAAAATTCATAAAATCATTTTTCCTTTTTTTATTAAAAATATTTTAAATTTTTTTAAAAGAATAATGCTTGAATACTTTGTGCTCAACTTTGGATTTTATGGATTTAGTTTAATTCTTTCTATAATTTTGATGAGTCTAGGTATAAACTTTGGAATAGATAGTATTAATAATAGTAAATTAACGGGAATCCCAACTAATGCAGGAACTGTAGCTATAACTTTAATATTAATTCTAACTGGTTTTCAATTGTTAATTTTATTTATTAATAATGATATAAAAAATTATCCCAAAGAAATAATAAACAATAAATTTTAAATCAATTTAGAATAATTTTTTAAAGTTTTGTTCCACTTAAATTTTTTTGAAAATTTAAAAGCATCTATAGATAATTTTTTATGAAGTTTTGTGTCTGACATCAATTTAAAAATTTTATTTTCTAGGTCTTTATAATTTTTATAAACCAAAGATGTTGTATTCCTTTTTGATATTTCATCATTAAAACTTATTTCACTTATTATGCTAGGCAGTCCTATTGACATATATTCTAGAATCTTATTTTGTAAACCAGTTGCTACCTCCACATTACAAATACCACATAAAGCATTTTTTGAAACTTCGCGTAAATTTTTTACTTTTCCTGTAACTATAACATTTTGATATTTACTAAAATTAGATTTTAAAGATACATTAATATTTCCTATAATTTTAAATTTTAATCCTTTATTTTTTGGCAAATATATAAAGACTTTTTTTATAAACTTAATACAAGCATCTCTATTTGGAAATGAATTAATATTTCCAAAGAATATAATTTCATTTCTTTTCTTTGAAAAATTGATTGGGGATTTGTAATTTTTAATTCCATTATTGATAAAAAAAATTTTTCTTTTATATTTATTATTTATCAAATTAATTTCATTTTTTGAGACAAAAACTGTAGAATCAAATTTTTTAATCATCTTCATTTCATAATTTTTTAGAAGTAAGGCTTCAAGTAAATATAAGTATTTTAGAGGATTTAGATAATTGATTTTTTTAAATGAAAGAAAATAATTTTTAGAAATTAAATCAGTCATTTCTAATATAATTTTACCTGAAAAATTTTTTGGTAAATATTCGCAGCTTCTTATCAAGTGAAAAATGATTGTATCGTAGTTATTACATTTTTTTTCAATTAGTTTCTTCATAGTTGATGATAAAAAATAACCAGTTTGTATAGGCTTTAATTGAATTATTTTTAAAAATGAATTAAAGATTCTTTGATATATTTTCAAATTATGAGAATATACATTTTTTAATGCCTTACCATTATCTAAACCTGAGTCTGTATTGTGGTCACAATAAAAAACATCAACAATATTTTTTTTTTTAAGATTTTTTATTATTTCATAAATTCTTAATTTATCTCCACCGACGGGTGGAAAAGGTGATCTTGTTGTTACCACTAAGATTTTTTTCATAAAATTTTTAATAGATTGTTAACATAATATGATTGATTTTTTGGCAAAAAAACTTTTGAGTTTTTCAAAGACAATTTTTTATATTTTTTTCTATTTTTAATTAGAAAATTTAATTTAATTATAAATTCTTCATAATTATTTTTATTATTTAGATAAATAGCTGATTTACCCATTGTTTCAAAATTCGTATCAGTTTTCAGACATAGAACCGGTAATCCATAGGATTGAGCTTCTATTGTGGTTCTTCCAAATCCCTCAAATTCCGAGAAGTCAACATAAACACTAGAAATTTTAAAAAGTTTGATTAAATTGTATTCACTTATGTTGTTGAAACCAAAAATTTTTTTTTTATTAGTTATCAAATGATTATTTGTAGTTGGTCCAATTTTAATAAATTTAATATTTTCATCAATTTGATTTATAATTTTTGCGAGGTATATAAAATTTTTCCTACTTTCTGCATTAGAAATATTCATAAGCAAAATAGTTTTTGAGTTTTTATTTATTCCATAATTTTTTAAAAAGTTATTTGAGTTAAAATTATTTATACTTTTTCTTGAAATTATATTGTTTTGAATAATAATTTTATTTTTGTCGATAAAATTATAATAGTTTAATATCAGTTTTTTCGTAAATTTACTGGGTACTATAATATTTTTAAATTTATCAATAAATAGAAAATTCAATCTTAGGTAAATATTTTTAAATTTTTCTTTTAAAGTTATTTTTCCTGAATAGTCAAACCTAATATCGTGAATAATTATACTAGACTTACTTTTTTTTAAAAATAAGCCCAAGAATGCAAAGCCTTCTTCATAAATTATTATTTTATCAAATCGTTTTGTGAAGAGAATTAAATAAATAGGCAATAAGATAAATTTATAAAAATATTTTATTAAAAAGTTTGAACTTGGCAGATGTTGAACTTCAATTATATTTCTTTTTTTTAAAATTTTAATTATTTCAGTTGAGTATTTTCCAATACCAGAAGTTTCATGTTTTTTTTCACCTTTTACAAAAAGAATTTTAAATTTTTTCATTTAAAAGTTTTTGTTTATTTAACATCAAAGACAAAATTATCCATTGGTGAGGATTTGTAATTTGTCCTTGGTAAAAAAAACTATAAACTAAAAAAATAATTGCACATATGTCTAAAGTTAAAGTCTTTTTACTACAATTTTTAAAAGTTTTAAAAATTAAGACCATTAAAATTAAAATTGGGACCATCCCATAATCACTAAGAATTAAAAAAAAATAGTTTTGTGGATTTTGTTTTTTGGTGTAGAAATCTTTCCATCTTAATACAACCTCATTGTTGTTCATCATTATTCTAGTATAGTTATTTTTATCTGCTATTTTTTGCCAATTATTTTTAAAAAAACCAGAACCATTTCCAATCAATATATTTGAGTTTAAAAAACCATATATTGATAAAATATTTAAATTAATTCTAAACATTCCTGTTGGTTCGAGATGATTTGAAATAGCTAAGAAATAATCAAAATTATTGTACGTAATCACACTATTTGGCATCCTAACAATTTTCTTATCTTTTTTTTCAAAGGTTTTCTTTAATGTTATTGTTATGTCCTCAGTTAAATGATTTATCCTTGAAATATTGATAAGAGGAATACTTAAAATTAAAATAACAAATAAAATTGGTATAAATTTTTTGGTAATTAAAAAAATTTTAAACAAAAATAAAGGTATTAAAAATAAATAAGCTGATCTCGAGTCTGTACTTAACATTATTATTACAAGAAGTATTTGTAGAGAAATAAACTTAGAATAAAAATTAAGTTTATGATTTTTCAATCTTGAGTATTTTAAAATACAAAACTCAATTAAAATTATTAAAAAAAAACACATCATTGACAAGTAGGACGGTTCAGGTGTTATAAGAAAAGGCTTATCTAAATTATTTGTGTTTATGCATTGCAATCTGCCGATAAAAAAAGATAAAAAATCACAGACTTTTTCAAAAATATAAGGAGGTTTTAATTTAAAGGTTAGAAATATGGTAAATAAAAATATTGTTATTGATGATAAGTGAAAAATATTTATGTTTCTGATTATTTGATATGCAGATAAAAATATAATTGGGCAAACCAATATTTTGATAAATAATAATGTTGAGACTTTTTCAAATTTGAATAAGTGTAATGAAAAAACAAATATAAGAGATAATATAAATAGTAAAACTAATTTTTCATTTTTATCAAATTTTAGTTTTTTAATATAAAAAATAATCAACATTGAGGATAACAATAATAATATAGGAAAAGTTTCAAAATTAATTTTTTGACTTTCAGAAAATGGAATTAAATAAATTAAAAAAATTGAATAAAAGGCGAAACCTAATAATAATTTCTGAAAATCAATATTATATTTGCTGATCATTTTTTTAATGTATATACTTAATTTGTTTAATTTTATCATATTTATATGTCAAAAAATGTTATTAATTTAGGGGTTAGTTCTGATATAAAGCTAAAATTACAGAAAAATTTTTAAAGAATAGTTGTAAAGCAAATGCTCATCACTTTAGAAACGTAAAGAGTAAATAATTTGAGAAAAATATAAAAAAAAGAGTTAAACTTATACTTATAGGCAGAATGGCAAAAACAAGTGAAGTGGTAGAATTTATTTATTTTTTAACTGCCTATTGTAATTCATATATAACTGGAGAAGTATTATCTATCTCTGGTTGGGAATAAAAATGAAAATACTTGTTGTCTCGGCTGACTACTCTAGATGGATGTACAAATCATTACATGATGAGCAGCAGGCATTATTTAGTTATTTAAAAAAACAAAATCATAAAATTTATATTTTTGGACCAGGTCAAAAGTATTGCGCCAGTCTTAATATTGATTTTTTTTTTAAAAAAAAAAATATAACAACTCACCATATTGATGGAATTATTTTTTTTATTCCAGAGAGAGGATTTTATGATGGCATAAATAATTATGAAATGAATTATTTTTCGGTAAAAAATAAACATTATATTAATCAATTTAAAAAATTTAATAAAATACCAAAAATACTATTTTTAAATGATTTTTGGCATAACAATAAATATGATTGGGAACTGTGTGTTAAACAATATAAAATAACAGACATATTTTCAATGTATGTACCTTTTCATACAAGTGAAGAAAATTTTGATAAATACTTTTCATTCAAAGCTACACCAAAATTTCATAAGATATATAGATCAATAAATTTAAAAAATCTTAGCTCAAAAAAAAAATCAATTAAAAAAAAAAGAAATTTTGATATTACTCTTTTGGGTGCAGTTGGAAATTTTTACCCATTTAGAAAAAATTCTATAAAACTTATTCAATCGGATAAAAGTATTAAATTTTTTTATAAAAAGCATCCAGGATATTTATTTCAGAAACATATAAAAGAAAAAAAAATTGTAGGTAAAGAATATTACAAGGTTTTGGAAAATTCTAAAATAGCAATAACTTGCTCAACTATTTATAAAATTCCAATTCCTAAAATATGGGAAATAATGTCAACTGGTGCTATGTTAATGGTTGATAAAATGGACAAAATAAAAAATTTAGGTCTTAAAAAAAACTTTAATTTTGTTGAAGTAAATGAGCAAAATTTATTAAAAAACATTCACTATTACATAGATAATCCCTTAAAAAGGAAGAAGATTGCAATTAATGGAATGAATTTTGTAAGATCTAAATTGAATACAAACGTACAAGCAAAAAAAGTAGGCGAACAGATAATTCAAATTTTTAAAAAAAGGAAATATGAAAGCTTTAAGTTAAAACTTTTTTGTGATGAGCACGAAGTCTTTAAATTAAGATTATTAAGTTTGTTATATAATTTTAAAAATTTCATCCTAAAAATATTTAGAAAAATCTTTAAAATTTTAGGTTTATAATAAAATTTATTTTTCTAATGATTTTATATTTATAAATTTTTTAGAAAGTTTAGGATTATTCTTTTTAATTTCTTCAAAAAAATTCCAAGCCAAAACTAAAATTGCTGCATTATTATTTTTAATTTTGTCTTTAGAAAAAATAGGTATATTTACTCCAGGAACATACTTCCCATGTTTAAAGTCATTATCATCAATAATAAAACTTATATTATTGCCGACATTAAAATAATTTAAAGCTGTAGTAGCTTTTGCTGGCGCACCATAACCAATAATTTCATTATGTTTTTCTTTTAAAATTTTAATATTTTTTAAAAAATTCAATTTAATATTTTCTACTTTTTTTCCAAAATTTAAATAAGTATTTATTTCTTTTAAACCAAATTGCTCCTCTTTATTTAAAAGGTCTATAACTGAACTATTAATTTTTATTTTTTTGTCTTGACTAATATAAATTCTTATTGAGCCTCCATGAGTATTTATTTCTTCTACATCAAAAATTATTAAACCCAAATCTTTAAAAAAAGTGATTAAAGAAGTAAGCGACCAATAATTTACATGTTCATGATATATATTGTCAAAAGTTAAATCTTCCAAAGTTCTTAACAAATGTTGAACCTCTATAATTATCTTTCCTTCAGGTTTAATCAATTTTTTCATTGACTCTGCCATTGATTTTAAATCATCAGAGTGAGCAAAAACATTAGAAGCTAACAGTAAATCTGCACCATTTTTAATTGGATTAAGTACTTTTTCATCTAAGTATCCATGAAATGTATTTATTCCATTTTTGTTTGCTAAATCAGCTAAATTTTTAGCAGGTTCAATTCCTTGAACATTCTTATAACCTAACTCTAAAAAAGGCTTTAAAGCAATTCCGTCGTTACTACCGACATCTATTATATATGCATCTTCTTCAAGTTGGAATTTTTCTATATATTGTTTTGCAGCTGATTTAAAATGATCTCTAAATGATTTTGTTGTGGAAGATTTATATAAGTAATTTGCAAACATTTCATTCTTATCAATTGTTACAGATAACTGACAATTAAAACAATTTTCACAGACATTTAATTCCAATGGGTATTTTTTAAAATTTTCATCTTTATTATTTAAAAGATTATTAGCTAATGGTTGATATCCCAAAGACAAAACTCTTTTTAATTTATTAGAGCCGCAACATCTACATTCAAACTTATATATTGATTGTAATAATTTTTTTTCATTATCATCAACGAACTTATATGGAATAGTATGAGTAATACCATAATTTTCATGTTCTCTTTCACCTCTAACTAAATTTAAAAAAATAGTGTCTTTTGTAAAAACCATCGTATGGGCAACATTAGGTTGAGTTACAATCATATCTCCTTCATTTACTAAATGAGTTACCTTACTTGAATTACCACCTACAAGATCCTTGTATATACTTATAAATTGACCTTTTATAATTAAACATTTTTGTTCTTGAACTGGATGAAAATGATTTGCTCTCATGGTTCCTTTATTTGACTCAATGTAGCCAATCATATTTATTGGTTCTGGAAGATCGTAATTACTTATCTTTCCTCTTTCATCAATAAATTCTCTAACACCTTTAAAAGTATATTCTAAATTTTTATCAAATTTTTCAAATGACCACTTCGTAATCATTTCTTTAATGCACGTTTCTAAATCATACACAAACTGAAAACCTGTTGCTAACAACTTATTGTTAGATAAAGAATAACCTTTATTTGGAACCTCATCATTTGTCTCTGAAATTTCTAATTTGGGATTAATTTTTTTACATATAGCAGCAACATCTTTAACTCTTAAATTTTCTTTTGTAAGATTGTAAATTCCACTTTCAAAATTTTTATTTTCTTCAAAAAATTTAAAACATCTTGCTACATCGACCAAAGGAACAAGACTTTTAAGTTGGATTCCACCACCAAATAGTTTTATTTTTCCATTTTGTGAGGCTATTTTAGAGAATAAATTAGGCATAATATTAATTCTCATTGTGTCTGTAGAAAAACCATATACAGATCCTAATCTAAATATTGCAAACTTTTTTCCAGAGTTTTGAATTTGTTTTTCATTTTCAACTTTACTTGTTGAGTAGGCTAAAAAAGTACTAGTCTCCTCATTTTCATCCAAATTCTCTTTAGTTTCTTTTAATCCTTCAAACACAACATGAGTAGAAGGAAAAACTATAGTTGCACTATCATTCATTGTGCTAAGTACATTAGCTGTTCCTACAACTGCAACTTTTTTAGTTAACGTATCTTTTTCTTTATCAGAATCTTTTTTTACATACGCAACATCAGTAATTCCTGCTAAATGATGAACAAAGTCAGCTTCTTTTATAAACGGCTCAATAGATTTTTTGTCCAAAATATCAGCTTGTACAAATTTAATTTTCCTTCTTTTTAGCTCATTAACTCTTTCAGAAACAAACCTATTATCAATTCCTACTACATCATATTTCCAGCTAAAACCAGAATATAACTTACATAACTCAGTTCCGATGTAACCTAGAGCACCAGTGATAACAATTTTTTTCATACTCGAAGCTTATAAATTCTTTTTAATTATTAACAACTTAATATTTATTAGTTGAATCAATCTAAGCCTTTTAGCAAATAATTTTATATCTAAGGATAAAATTAAGATTATTTGCAGCACTATAATTTAATAAGTGGCATTTTTACGACAAATTATAATAATACTAATGATAAAATCTTTAATATTTAAAAATTTTTACATTATAATTTTAAATCAAATCTTTTAACTCAAAATAGATATTTATGATAAGGTTTATTTTAAATGCTCAGCTTAAACTTTACTAATATTTTATTATTTATAGTTACTATTTTAGGTTGTGTGTATTTTTCATTTAAAATTTCAAAAAAACTTAACCTTATCGACAAGCCAACTGGAAGAAAAATTCACTCTAAAACAACCGTATTGAATGGGGGTATAATTTTTTTTTTCTTAATACTAATTTGGTTAATTGTCGTTTTTAATCTTGAAATTTTAAATTTAAATAAGTTTGTTGAAGAAAACTATATATTATCTAAAAATGATACCATAGTTATTTTCTTATTGTTGACAGGATCAGGTTTAGTTGGACTGCTTGCTGACTTCGACAGACTCAAACCCTTGTCTAGAATTTTTTTACAGTTAATTATTTTAGCTTTTTTTTACTTTTTCCTCGACTCAAAATTTATTTTGGATAGATTAATAAGTTCTATTTTACCTGATATCACAATAAATTATGGAAAAGTTTATTTCACTATATTATGTATAATTCTACTAGTTCATGCATTTAATCTGATGGATGGTATAAATGGTCTTGCTTCATCAGTATCACTAACCTGGTGTATATTTTTGATGTTTCGCATTTCATTTGAATTTAGTTATATTTTGCTTTTATTAATAATGACATCAATAACCTTATTAATTTTTTTTATTTTTAATATTAAGGGTAAATGTTTTTTAGGTGATAGTGGTAATTATATTATATCTAGTATTGTATCGATTTCTTCGATTTTTATTTATAATTCTCAAATAAGTCAAATTAACTATATAAATATCGAATTCTTTTTTTTACTTTTTATGCTACCTGGCATTGATATGGCTCGATTATTTATACAAAGGATCATAAATAAAAAAAATCCATTAATTGGTGACAAGGATCATTTTCATCATATGCTTTATATGTATTTTAAAAGCCATATAAAAGTATGTTTGATTTATGTGCTTTTTATAATTTGTTTGCAAATAGCTTTTTACTATTTTGAGACATATAGTATTTTGATTTTGCTAATTGGTCTTTTATCTTACTTATCACTAATTTATTATAAAAAAAAAGTTAAGTTATAATATGAGAAAAAATTGTTTAATAACTGGTATAACAGGGATGGTTGGATCTCATCTATTAGATTTTTTAATTAAGAATACAAATTGGAATATCCACGGTTTAATAAGATGGTCAAGTAAGCTTGATAATATTGATCATCATTTAAATGAAATCAATAATAAAAAAAGAATATTTTTAGAATATGGTGACTTAACTGACCAAGTTTCAATTAGGAAGGTTATAAATAATTGTTTACCAAATTACGTTTTTCATTTAGCCGCAGAAACATTTCCGAAAATGAGTTTTGATGCCCCTTTAAAGTTTTATGAAACAAATATTAAAGGAACTCAAATTTTACTTGAAGAAATAAAAGATTGTAAAAAAATAAGTCCATTAATTCATATTTGTTCATCATCCGAAGTATTTGGTAAAGTTAAAAAATCAGACTTACCAATAAATGAAAACTGTAATTTTCATCCTGCTTCACCTTATGCTATATCTAAAGTAGGAACAGACTTAGTTGCGAAATATTTTTATGAGGCTTATGGTTTAAAAACTCTTGTAACACGAATGTTTACTCACACAGGCCCGAGGAGAGGAGATTATTTTGCAGAATCTACATTTGCTAAACAAATAGCTATGATTGAGCATGATATGATGCCAGCAATAATTAAAGTTGGAAATTTAAACTCATTAAGAACTATTGCAGATGTAAGAGATGCTGTAAAAGCTTACTATTTATTATTAACAAAAAAACCAATTGCTGGAGAAGTTTATAACATAGGGGGTAAATATAGTTGCAAAGTCGGAGATATATTAAATTACCTTTTAAGCATGTCAGTCACAAAAAAAAAAAATTAAAATTATTACAGACCCAAATAGATTAAGAAAAATTGATGCTGACCTTCAAATTCCTGATGTAAGAAAATTTAGAATACACACTGGATGGAAGCCTGAATATAATTTTGAAAAAACTATGAGCGATCTTCTTGAATATTGGAGAGAGCAAGTAAAATATAAAAATTTTTTAGATCGTTAGTTTTTAATGGTCTATAAAAAGTTTATAAATAATTTTAAAGTATCCAATATATGTTTTGGTACATGGGGATTATCACCTTCAACAAAAAGATTCAAATCCCCAGAAAAGTATTCAAAAAAAAAAGCAGAAATACTTATTAGTTATGCTTTGACAAAAGGAGTAAATTTTTTTGATACAGCTGATATTTATGGTGAAGGCATTGGAGAACAAGTATTAGGGCAGCAATTAATTGGAATTAGAAAAAAAATTTTTATTATGACAAAAGGTGGTATTATTGATGAAAAAAATAATAAAAATTTTTCTATTCAATATATAAAAAAAAAAATAAAGTTAAGCTTAAAAAATCTAAATACAGATTATCTGGATGGATATCAACTACATAATCTTGAGTCAAAAGATAACATAAAAACATTATTAAAAGTATTAAAGGGTTATAAAAAAAAAAAAATTATCAGATCTATAGGTTTTAGCTCTAGGGATCCTTTTGATGCTATTAAAATAATTAAAAAACATAATTTTGACTTTTTTCAAGTTGGATTTAGCATTTATGATCAAAGATTGGTTACATCTGGTTTATTATCAGAAGTTAAAAAAAATAAAATTTTTCTATTAACACGATCTCCATTTAACAGTGGTTATTTATCTAATAAAAATACTAGAAAATTATTTAATAGTGAATTTAAAATAAAAATTGATAATTTTAAAAAAAAAAATATGAAATATTTAGTCTATTCAAGTAAATCTTTAGAATATTCAGCTTTAAAGTACTGTATTTCATTTAAAAATATAACCTCAGTGATTGTTGGAATGACATCTAAATTGCAAATTGATAAAAATGTAAGAGTTGTGTATCACAATAATACTAAAGAAAAAAAATGGAAAAAAAAATTAAAAAATATTTATGAATAAAAAAATAACAGTAGGATCTGCTCAAATAAATAACGGGTTTTCTGGACAATATTATTTACCTTACTCCATTGGAATTTTACAAGCGTATGTAATGCATAATTCTGTAAGGCCTGAAATTTATGATTTCAGTTCAACTATTTACAAACGACTTTTATTAAATGATAGCTTTGAAAGATTAAAAAATTCAAATGTTGTTTTCTTTAGCACTTATGTTTGGAATTTAAATATTTCTTTAGCAATTGCAGAAAAATTAAAAAAATTTAATGAAGAAATTTTTATAATTTTTGGTGGACCATCTGTACCAGATAATATTGCAGGTAAAGCAGAGAAGTTTCTTAAAGATCACAGTTTTATCGATGTAATAGTTCATCAAGAAGGAGAAAGAACAACGTTACAATTGTTAGATGAATTTCCAAATAATAATTTAAAGGAAACACCAAATATAAGTTATTTAGATGATGAAAAAAAATATTATAATAATCCCAATTTAAAAAGACTTAGAGATTTTAGTAGTGTTCCCTCACCATATTTGAGTGGCACATTTGCTA
>MDTB01036155.1_pt1 | contig 36087 bp, 30 predicted proteins | sample 811161 | NCBI WGS metagenome assembly MDTB01 (sample SAMN05326650, study PRJNA326480) | marine metagenome | isolation source: seawater | place: Mediterranean Sea | collected 2009 | reverse complement strand
TCCTGATTTCTAGCAATTTCTGACGATGCTTTTCCTAAGCGTTTTTGCAAGCCCTCTTCTGATTCCGATCCTCTTCTTCTTAATCGCTCTCTTAATACTTCAATAGATGGTGGCAAAATAAAAATAGACAAGCAATTTTCGGGATATTGATTTTTTATGTTTAGCCCTCCAACTACATCTACATCAAAAATGACTGTTTTTTGCTCCTCCCAAATTCTTCCTAATTCTGATTTAAATGTACCGTAATATTGATTTTCATACACCTGCTCCCACTCTAAAAATGCGTCTTCTTCTATTTTATTTTTAAACCCTTCAACTCCTAAAAAATAGTAGTCTTTACCTTCAGTTTCATTGGCTCTTTTTTCTCTACTACAAGCTGAAACGGAAAAAGAAAGTGCTGGAATTTCTTCTAGCAGATGATGAACAATAGAGGTTTTGCCTGCTCCGGAAGGTGCCGATATGACTATGAGCTTTCCCACTATAAGATATTCAGTAATTGTTCCTTAATCTTTTCCAATTCATCTTTCATTTGTACCACAATTTTTTGCATTTCTGCATCTGAAGATTTAGAACCAATGGTATTTATTTCTCTGCCAATCTCCTGACAAATAAAAGCTAATTTTTTGCCATTTGGAGCATCCGTTTTTATAGTCTCTAAAAAGTAATCCAAATGTGTTGATAGCCTTACTTGCTCTTCCGTAATATCTTGTTTTTCTAAGTAGTAAATGAGTTCTTGTTCAAATCTGTTTTTATCAACATATTTTGATTCTAATTCAGCAAATTTATACGATAAATTCTTCTTTACTTTTTCAATTCTACTTTTTGCTAAAGGCTCTAATTCCGTTAAACTAGTGAAAAGTTTATGAATTCTATTTTTAATGTCTGCTTCTAACTTTCTACCTTCATCTAATCGGAATTCTAGTAAATTATTGATTGCAGTATCTACTGCTTTAGTAATTGCAGCCCACTCATTTTCATCAGCTTTTACTTCTCCTTTTACCAGAACTTCTGGCATTTTTAAAAGGCTAGGCATTATTTCATTAACATTGATTCCTAAATCATTTTTGATTTGGTTTATTTGAGAAAAATACGCTTTTATTAACTCATTATTTAAATTATACTTTACATAAGATTCTGAAGATGCTCTCCAAATAGAAAGTTCAATTTTTCCTCTTTTCAGTTTTTCAGATAATAACTTTCTAAGTTCTATTTCTTTATCTCTATAAACGGAGGACAGCTTGACATTAACATCTATTTGCTTAGCATTTAAAGATTTTATCTCTATAGTAAAATTTGTATTTTCTAGGTTTAATTCGGCTTTTCCATAGCCCGTCATAGACTGTATCATCTTATAAAATTTTTACAAATTTAGGAAAGTTTCTCTTTTCTGTCCTCTAAAGTACGAACACTCACTAAATAGACGCCAAAAAAGATGAGAAGAGCGGCTATTATTTTTTGCCCATCCAAACTATCAGCACCCCAAAAAATAGCAAAAACTGTAGCCAGTATAGGTTGCAAATAAATGTAAATACTTACAGTGGTTGGACTCAATTGTTTTAGTGCGGTGGCATTCATCAAATAGGCTATAAAAGTAGTGCAAACAACAACAAAAGCTATTTCAAAATAAATTGTAGTTGGAATTATTTTCCAATTCACAACCAAAAGCTTATGAAATCCAAAAGGTAGCACATATAAAAGACCAAAAGCAAACACAAAAAACATAACCGTAATTGGATTATACTTACTCATCATTGGCTTTACAATTACAAGATACAAACCATAACTCACTGCATTAATAAAAACAAATAAATTTCCTAATTGATGATCAGATGAAAAATCAAAACTATCGCCTTTCAAAATAAGCATAGCAGCACCTACTAAGCCAAATAATATCCCAACAATTTTTCTAGTGGTAAAACCCTCTTTGATAATGAAAAAAGATAGTAAAATGACTAATATCGGATTAGTTGTCATTACAATGGCTGCATTAATAGGAGTGCTTAAATTCAAGCCTTCAAAAAACAAAAGTTGATTAATCGCCACTCCAAAAACACCGCAGACCGCAAGTCGTAAAACATCTTGTTTTTCTACTTTTTCTTTGATAAACAAAAAATAGCTGAGTGCAAATAATGTTACTGCTCCAATAACCCTCAATAAAATAAAACCTGATGGTTGAATGTAGTCCGGCATAACATCTTTTGCAAAACTATAATTTAGAGCGTAAATTAAGTTTGCAATTAGGAGTGCAAAATGAGCAAAAAAGGTCTTATTCAACTTTTTAATTTTCAGCAAAAGTAAAATTAAATCTTGCATTTTTTCATAGCTTTGCCTCTATAAAATTAAATACAGGTCTAAGATGAAATTTGGAACCAAAACCATACATGCAGGGCAAAAACCAGACCCTTCAACTGGAGCAATAATGACTCCAATATATCAAACCTCAACCTATAAACAAGCAAGCCCTGGAGATTTTAAAGGTTATGAATATTCTAGAACTGGAAATCCAACCAGAACTGCTTTAGAAAACAATTTAGCAGCATTAGAAAATGGAAAATATGGACTTTGTTTTGGTAGTGGATTGGGGGCAATTGATGCAATTATAAAATTATTATCTCCTGGTGATGAGGTAATTTCCACTAATGATTTGTATGGAGGCACTTACAGAATTTTCACAAAAATATTTGAAGATTATGGCATCAAATTTCATTTTATTGGTATGGAAAATACTGAAAATGTAGCTGCATATATCAATGAAAACACCAAATTGATTTGGGCTGAAACACCAACCAATCCTATGCTCAATATTATTGATATTGAAAGTTTGGGAGAAATCGCTAAAAAGCACAATCTTTTGTTTGCAGTAGATAATACTTTTGCTACCCCTTATCTGCAAAAACCTTTGACTTTAGGGGCGGACATTGTGATGCACTCACTGACGAAATATATGGCGGGGCATTCTGATGTGGTAATGGGAGCTATTATATGTAATGATGATGCGCTTGCCGAAAAGCTATATTTTATTCAAAATTCAACTGGAGCAGTTCCAGGACCTATGGATTCTTTTTTAGTACTTAGAGGAATCAAAACGCTTCATCTGAGAATGCAAAGGCATTGTGAAAACGGAAAAGTAATCGCTCATTTTCTTAAAGATCATCCAAAAGTTAGAGATGTTTATTGGCCAGGTCTTGAGTCGCATCCAAACCATGATATTGGCAAAAAACAAATGAATGACTTTGGAGGTATGGTCTCCTTTAATCTATTTGGAAATAAGCTAGCTGATGCAATAACAGTTGTATCAAACACACATTATTTTACGCTTGCAGAAAGTTTGGGTGGTGTGGAATCTTTATGCGGACATCCAGCATCTATGACGCATGCTGCTATTCCAAAACAGGAAAGAGAAAAAACAGGAGTGGTTGATTCTTTAATTCGATTAAGTGTTGGAGTAGAAGATATTGAAGATTTAATAGCTGACTTGAAACAAGCACTTGACAAAATCTAATTGCAGAAAGCCGCATTCATAACAGGAACCAGTAAAGGAATAGGCAAGGCTATTACGGAATTATTACTTACTAACAATTATTTAGTTTTTGGTTTCTCTAGGAATAATAATATAAAGCATCAAAACTTCACTTTTATTAAAATTGACCTATGCAATCTAGAGCAAGTACAAAAACTTCAATTACCCAAAGTAAAAGCTGAAAAGATTATCCTTATTAATAATGCCGCAACTATTGGTGAAATTAACCCTTTACATTTAAAATCAGAGAATGCTATGATTAATGAATACAACTTAAATATTATTACACCAACATTGCTCTGCAAGGATTTTATACAAACATATCCTACAGAGAAAAAACTGATATTGAATATCAGCTCTGGAGCAGCAAATAAAGCCATTGCATCATGGAGTACATATTGTGCTACCAAATCTGCATTAGATAGCTTAACAGCAGTTATTGATGAAGAAAAGCATCAAAACCTTAAAATACTATCTATATCACCAGGTGTTGTTGATACCAATATGCAAAAAGAAATAAGGAATTCTGACCCAAAAAACTTTCCATTGCATCAAAATTTTGTTGATTATTACGCCAAAAATGAGCTAATTTCTCCCAAATTAGTAGCAATTAAATTACTTAAAATTATAGAAAAAAGGGATGATGTTGAGGAAATTCTTCTGAATTTGAGGGATTTTGCTTAATCAGCAATAAAAAAAGCCTATTTTGGGCCTTTTTGTATCTTTGTATTTGATTATCAATAACTTATGTCATATTACTATTTTTAACAACAAAATGTTAAAAAAGAACTGCTTATTAAAAATAATTTTTTAGTAAATTTTGTCTTATCTATCTGATTTTTAATATTTTAACATTTTATACTTTATTAGATATTATAAACAATAAAAAAAGTGGGTTTATAGAAAATTAGCAACAAAAACTAATAAACAATTGATATATGCCTTATGTTTGGGGTAGTATTAATCAAAAATTTTTAATTATGGACAATGTTTTTAAAATGCTAAATGGATTTCTAAAAGGTTTAATGGGGTTAGTTTTTACCGTATTAGGTCTTGGTGTTGCAGTTGAAATTCTATTAGGAGGAGGCGCAATGTTTGGAATTACCGTTATTGACAATGTGATGAGTGTACTTAACGCTCTTGGAGGGTCTGGTTTTGCTGGACTTGTTGGTATTTGCGTTCTTTTAAGCTTGTTAAATAAGTAGTATTTTTATTAGTTAATAAAATAGCCCTGCTTTTAGTGGGGCTATTTTATTTTAACAACAAATTTTGCTAATTAATAATTATAGCTTAAGTTTGAATAATATTTATAAAGATAAATTATGGAAAAACTTTTCAGTCAGATAATAGAAATCCTAACAAAGGCTATTAAACTATCTTTATATTTCCTTTGCTTAGGGATAATTATACAACTTCTTATTGATGATACGATTCTAGGTTGGAATCCTGTTGGGAATATACAAGATGCTGGAAGCGCTTTTATTGGCGTTATTACATTAGTGACAATGTATGCTTTATTTGTTCAAAAAAAGAAATAGATCCAGTATTAGTGGGCTTCTAGCCAATTATCCCCAACTCCCAAATCAACAACTATAGGGACATCTAATTCTACCGCCTTTTCCATTTTTTCTTTTACTAATTTTTTAATCTTTTCCTGTTCTGATTTGTGCATATCAAAAACAAGTTCGTCATGCACTTGTAATAATATCTTTGATTTTAAGTTTTCTTGCTCTATTGCTAACTGAACATCAATCATTGCCTTTTTTATAATATCAGCTGCAGAACCTTGAATAGGCGCATTTATAGCATTTCGTTCAGCCATTGCTCTTTGCACTGCATTTCTAGAATTAATTTCTTTCAAGTATCTTCTCCGGCCAAGGATAGTTTCTACAAATTCATTTTCTCTTGCCTTTTCAATAGAGAAATCCATATAGTCTTTTACTTTTGGAAATTCTTGAAAATATTCATCAATAATTTGCTTGGCCTCGTTTCTGGTTACTCCAATGTTTTGGGAAAGTCCAAAGGCAGAAATACCATAAATAATACCGAAATTTACCGACTTTGCATTCGATCGCATGCTTCTATCTACCTCCTCTAATGGAACTTTATATACCTTAGCTGCAGTCGCAGTATGTATATCTACTCCTTCATTAAAGGCTCTTAGCATACCTTCATCCTTGCTTAATGAAGCCATTATTCTAAGCTCAATTTGAGAATAATCTGCAGCCAATAATGTGTATTGTTCATCTCTTGGCACAAATGCTTCTCTTGTCTTTCTCCCTCTTGCAGTTCTTATAGGGATATTCTGTAAATTAGGATTAATCGAACTTAATCGCCCTGTTGCAGCAACTGATTGATTAAAAGTAGTATGTATTCTTTTTGTTGTTGGGTTGATTAATTCTGGTAATGCAATGATGTATGTAGAAAGTAGTTTTTTAATTTCCCTGTATTCCAAAATTTGCGGAATAATGGGATGATGTTCTTTTAATTTCAGAAGCGTTTCTTCAGAAGTTGAGTGCTGTCCAGATTTTGTTTTTTTAACTTTACTGGAAATCTTAATTTCGTCAAAAAGCAGTTCTCCTAACTGTTTTGGCGATGCAATATTAAACTCCCTTCCCGCTAATTTTATAATGTCTTTGGTGATTTGAGATAATTCATCTGACAATGATTTGGCATAGTTTGATAACATCTTATTATTGATGCTAATACCTTGCATTTCCATTTTTGCCAAAACATTTAAAAGCGGCATTTCAATATCATAAAATAATTTATTAATGTTTGTCTCTTTCAACTGCTTGCTAAAAATTGGGTACAACTGCCAAATAGCATCAACCTGCTGATTGAAAAAGTTTGACAATACCTCTTTTTCTATACTTGCTATTGTTTTTTTTAACTTTCCTTTACCTAACAAATCTTCAATTTTTGGGATACTATATTGCAGATGATTCTGAGTTAGAATGCTTAAATCGTGGCGCATATCAGGATGTAACAAATAGTGCGCAATGCCAATATCAAAAAGTTTAGATTTTACCTCTATATTTTTTTGTGCAAGTACTTTAATTTGAAATTTTAGATGATTTCCAATAAGGGTAATCTCTTCATTTTCCAATAAGACCTTAAGTAGTATAGTCAATTCATCTTCTGAAAGAGCAATAAAATATGCTTTTTCTTTTTCGGCACAAATTGACAAACCTATGAGTTGAGCTGCTAGAAAATCAGAAGAAGTAGCACAAAAATTAATTGCAAATGAATCTTTGTTAGAAAATGAGATTAATACCTGTTCAGCCTCACTAAATGTAGTAATTATTTTATAACTAATTGGTATTGATTTACTTTCAGCTATTTTACTTTCATTAGTAGCAAACAAATCCATTTGACCGCCATTATTTTTTTTAACTTCTAATGGGATTTCTTCAATTGGTTGATTTTGTACATTTGATTTTGCAGACAACACTCTAGGTAATAAGGCGCGGAACTCTAATTGCTCAAATAATTTTTTAATCGCTTCCTCATTTTTTTGAACAACTCTTAATTTATCTTCTTCAAATGGTATTGGGACATCTGTTATTATAGTAACTAATTTTTTTGATAACAGCCCCATTTGTTTTCCTTCTTCTACTTTTTCTTTTATTTTCCCTTTTAATTGATCGGTATTTTTAAAAAGCCCTTCCATACTTTCGTATTCAGCAATAAATTTCTGTGCTGTTTTTTCTCCAACTCCAGGAATACCAGGAATATTATCAGCAGTATCTCCCATCATGCCTAAAAAATCTATTACCTGATCTACCCTTTTTATTTGAAATTTTTCCAAAACTTCTGAAATCCCCCATACAGTTGTGGGCTGCCATTTATTTCCAGGCCTATACATAAATATATTTTCTGAAACCAATTGTGCAAAATCCTTATCGGAAGTCATCATATAAACTTGAAAGCCTTGCTTTTCAGCTTTTTTAGCTAAAGTGCCAATGACATCATCTGCTTCAAATCCATCTTTATATAATTTTGGAATATTCATAGCTTCCAGCAATTGGTCTATAAATGGAAGTGCCTCACTTATACCCTCTGGCATTGCCTCTCGGTGGGCTTTGTATTCAGGAAAATCTTGATGCCTTTGTGTTGGTTTTTTAGTGTCGAATACAACTGCTAAATGACTTGGGGTTTGTTTGTTAATCAACTCTATCAATGTATTAGTAAATCCAAATATGGCAGAAGTATTCAGCCCTTTTGAGTTAATTCTAGGATTTTTAATAAATGCAAAATATGCCCTGTAAATTAAGGCAAAAGCATCTAAGAGAAATAACTTTTTATTATCTTGCATAATAGGTAAAATTACACTTTTTTATCTATTCGTTAGTGATTAAATTATGAAATATAAAGACCTATTTAATGTGTTGAAAATTCCACTTTTAGTTGTTTTAATAATGTGGATTGTTAAATTATTTGAGTGGTCGTTCGAACTGGCCTTTTTTCATTATGGCATCTTGCCAAGAGCAATCTCAGGACTGAAAGGGGTGATTTTTTCTCCATTTATTCATCAGGACTTTACACATCTACTTAACAATACTTACCCTTTAATAATACTTGGGGGAATGCTGTTTTATTTTTATAAAAAATTAGGCTTGCAGATTTTTTTATGGCTTTACTTTACGGCAGGAATATGGCTATGGGCCATTGGCCGATCTAATTTTCATATTGGTGCAAGCGGATTAGTATACGCTTTAGCTAGCTTTATATTCTTCAGTGGATTGATAAAAAAACAAAGGAAACTATCTGCTGCTTCACTTTTGGTAATTTTCCTATATGGCTCAATGATTTGGGGAATCTTGCCAATATATAAAGGAATAAGCTGGGAAGGACATTTGGCAGGACTTTTAGCAGGAATTTTATTGGCTATATACTATAGGAATGAAGGGCCAAAACCAAAAAAATACCAATGGGAAATTGAGGAAGAATTAGAAAAAGATAGCAAAGAAAATAACGAAACTAATATACACTACTATTATAAAGAAGATTGAACTTCTTGCTTAAGAACCCCCCAATTTGTAGCATACCAAAGTCGCTCATGCACATAATATAAGAACATTTTTGTGATAAGCTCTCCTGTAATGATTTTCACTCCTGTAAGCGGACTTCCAGTAAAAAACCAGGAAAGAAGCAGGGTATCTAAAGTGCCAATAATTCGCCAGGTAATTGTTTTTGAAAAGTGCCTTTTTCTGTTTCTTGTTTTCCAATTGTAGGCGTACCAAGCTCTTTCGTGAAAATAGTAAAGAATTGTTTTTGTAATAACTTCTGTTACCGCAATCCAACCACCTATTTCAAAAGAACCTGAAAAAAAAGCAGCAAGAATAAATGTGTCTATTGAACCTACAATTCGCCAAGTAATAGTTTTAGCGATATGTCTCTTGCGCTCAATTTTTGGCTTCCCTATTTGAGAAGTGCTATTCATCACCTTTTTTTTTTGCAATTATACTTAAATTTCACAAAAATCCATTAAAAATAAAAAATTAGGAATTCTATAAATACACCTACTAAAAAGCCAGCATACACTTGATTAAGCGTATGTGCATTTTCATTTATCCTTGCGTAGGCAACTACCCCTGAGCAGGATAAAAGCAATAGTAATAAATACAAATTGCCGCCAAATAGATAGTGTAATGATAAAAAAGCACCTGTTACCCCTCCTATTCCAAGCATATGCAAACTAATTTTCCAAAACTTTGAAATGAATAAAGCTAAAATTAATATCAGCAATGCGCCAATTAATAATTTATTAAATAAAACATAAATATTCATCTGATGGAAAAATTGAAGCAAAATATAATAGCTAATTATTGCAATAAATAAGGGAGCTTTTCTTTCAGCTCTATTTTCCATATAGTAAGAGGAAATTATTTTCATTTTCTTTAAAAGCATTACGCCTAATACGGGAATTAGGAATGTGAAAAAAAATACCATTCTGAGTAAAAGTATTTTTTGCTGATCATGCATGAAATCACTAAATATCGGCACAAAATTTACAGCCAATAAAAAAGCATAAGTTGGCATTAAAGCAGGATGACAAACAAATGAAATGATTTTAGAAAGACGCATTAGAGTTTTCTTCTTAGTCGTGCTACAGGGATTTTTAATTGCTCTCTGTATTTTGCTACCGTTCTTCTAGCAATATGATACTCCTCTTCTCCCAAAAGAAACGCCAATTGCTCATCATTCAAAGGTACTTGCTTGTTCTCACTCTCTATTATTTCCTGTAATTTTGATTTGATCTCATTTGTAGAAATTGTTGTGCCATCATCTTTACGGTAGGCTTCTGAGAAAAGTTCTTTTAACAGAAAAGTGCCAAAATCCGTTTCCACATATTTACTATTACTTACTCTAGAAATTGTAGATATATCCATTTGAACTAGCTCGGCAATATCCATCAATTTCATTGGTTTTAAGTCCTGCTCATTTCCAGAAACAAAATAGTGTTGCTGAAAATCTAAAACAGCAGACATTACATTATACAAAGTGTTTTCCCTTTGTTTAATAGCTTCAGCAAACCAATGAGCAGCTTCAATTTTTTGCTTGAGAAAATCTGTAGTTGTTTTATCTGTTGATTCTGCAAGCATCTTCTCATATCTTTTGTTGACAAATACTTTCCTATTGTTGTTTTTATTGAGCTTTAGGTTTGGTTTTCCCTCAGTAAGCGTAACTGAGAAATCAGGCAAAATATAGCTGATTGGCTCATCAGTATCTTGAAAAGAAGCGCCAGGATTAGGATTTAACTTCTCCACTTCTTGATAAACATTCTTTAGCATTTTTTCATCAATTTCGGTTGCCTTTAATATGGCCTCAAAATTCTTTTTACTAAATGGACTGTAATGATGCTCTAATACATCTATTGCGACAAGCACTGCATTACTATGTTGTTTGGCTCTCAGCTGAATAATAAGGCATTCTTTCAAATCTCTTGCACCCACACCTACTGGTTCAAGTGTTTGGATTTTCGATAAAGCTCTCTCTAATTCTAGTTCGCTTACTTCCAACTCCTGATTTAGCATTAAGTCACTTTCTATGGTATATAAATCTCTAGTTAAGAATCCCTTTTCATCAAGACAGCCAATCAAATATTTTGCCAAAAGAAATTCTCTTTCAGTTAAATTTAAGAGTAATAATTGTTTGCACAAACTATCATAAAGCGTTTGCTCCTTTTCAGGTATAGGCGGAGGAATAAAATCTGCATTGTGTATTTTTTGGAAATGATATTCTTGCTGAAAATCTTCTTGCTCTTCTTCTTCAATTTCTTCTTCCAATACAGGATTTTTCTCTAATTCTTCTTCAATTCTATGTGCTAGGGAGGTAATCGGAACTTGCAAAAGCCCCAAAAATTGAATTTGTTTTGGAGATAATTTTAATTTTTGATTTTGCTTTAATCTTTGCTTCATTTGTTAAAATTCCGCATGTTGGGGCGTTCTTGGAAAAGGAATTACATCTCTTATGTTTTTCATTCCTGTTACAAACATCACTAATCTTTCAAATCCCAAGCCAAAGCCTGAATGCTCGCAAGTGCCAAATTTTCTTGTTTCCAAATACCACCATAATTCTTCTTTGTCAATACCCATCTCTTCCATGCGTTTTTCTATTTTTTTCAGATCTTCTTCTCTTTGTGAACCACCCACTATTTCACCAATTAAGGGAAATAAAATATCCATTGCTCTTACGGTTTCATCATCCTCATTTTGTTTCATATAGAATGCTTTGATTTCTTTTGGATAATCTGTAATAATCACTGGCTTTTTGAATTTCTTTTCTACCAAATATCTTTCATGCTCGGATTGCAAATCTGTACCAAAACCTTCAATTACATATTCAAACTTTTTCTTTTTGTTGGGTTTTGAATTCCTTAATATATCTATAGCTTCTCGATAAGTTAATCGCTCAAAATCATTTTCAATCACAAATTGAAGCCTTTCCAATAGGCCCATCTCAAAGCGATCCTCCTTTTTCAACTGTTTTTCTTCCTCCTCTAATCTGCTATCTAAAAACCGTAAATCATCAGCATTATTTTCTATACAATATTGTATGCAATATTTTAAAAAATCTTCTGCCAAATCCATATTGTTGTCCAAATTGGCAAAAGCAACTTCTGGCTCTATCATCCAAAACTCAGCTAAATGTCTTGAAGTATTAGAGTTTTCGGCCCTAAATGTTGGACCGAAAGTATATACTTTACCTAATGCCAATGCTCCTAACTCTGCTTCCAATTGTCCTGAAACAGTAAGATTAGTTTTGCTTCCAAAAAAGTCGGAAGTGAAATCAATCTTTCCATCTGTTGTTTTTGGAAGATTTTCTAAATCTAAATTGGTGACTTGAAACATTTCTCCTGCCCCTTCTGCATCCGCTCCTGTGATAATCGGAGAATGAATATTTATAAAACCTCTGTCATTAAAAAACTGATGAACAGCAAAGGTAAGGGCATGACGCAATCTGAAAACTGCTGAAAAAGTATTAGTTCTGAATCGTAAATGTGCTTTTTCTCTTAAAAATTCTAAAGAATGTTTTTTTGGCTGCAAAGGATACTCGTCTGTATCTGCCTCTCCTAGAACTGTAATTTTTGAAGCTAAAAGTTCTACTGCTTGCCCAATTCCTTTTGATGCTACTAATGCGCCTTCTACATTAATTGACGAACCCGTTGTAACCTTTTTCAATAATTCTTCATCAAAATTTTCTCCTTCAGCTACAATTTGAATATTGTGTATAGTCGAACCGTCATTTAGCGCAATAAAACTGACATGCTTACTACCTCTCTTTGTTCTAACCCATCCGCTAATTTTAACCTTTTGATTCTCTCCTTTTAATTGTAAAATTTCTAAAATTCTCATTCTTTAAAAATTCATTTTTTATTGTTACAAAGGTAATAAATTGGATTTTTTAATTAGGCAGATCAAAAAGAATTCTCTTTGTTATTAATTTTCTATCTTTGCATGAATAGTTTTGAAAATTTTAAACTTGGACAAATACAAACAAGGAAATTTATTGCAAAAAATCAATTCCCCTGCAGATTTAAAGGAGTTGAAAAAAAGACAATTACCAAAATTGAGCAGTCAGTTAAGGCAATATATCCTTGATGTAGTCTCGGAAAATGGTGGGCATTTAGGCGCAAGTTTGGGGGTAGTGGAGCTTACTGTTGCATTACATTATATTTTTGACACTCCTTACGATCAACTCGTTTGGGATGTTGGTCATCAGGCTTATGGGCATAAAATTCTAACTGGAAGAAAAGATGTTTTTCATACAAATAGGATTTATAAAGGAATCAGTGGATTCCCAAAAAGAAGTGAAAGTGAATACGATACATTTGGAGCAGGGCATTCTTCTACTTCTATATCAGCAGCACTAGGGATGGCTGTCGCATCAAAACAAATGGGATATAATGAAAAGCAACATATAGCTGTAATTGGAGATGGATCTATGACAGCTGGCATGGCATTTGAAGCTTTGAATCATGCTGGAATCGAAAACACTAATTTATTGGTGATTTTGAATGACAATTGCATGTCTATTGATCCTGCTGTTGGCGCATTAAAAGAATATCTCACTGATATTTCTACTTCAAAAACATATAATAGAGCAAAGAATAAAATCTGGAGAATTTTAGGAAAAATCAGCAAGTTCGGAGCAAATGCGCAAGGAGTAGTACAAAAAGTAGAGGGAGTTATAAAATCTGCGCTAATAGGAGAAAGTAATTATTTTGAATCATTAAATTTCCGTTATTTTGGGCCTATTGATGGGCATGATGTTGAGCATTTAAGTACTGTATTGAAAGATTTAAAAGCGATTCCAGGTCCTAAAATTTTACATTGCCTAACTAAAAAAGGGAAAGGGTATAATCATGCAGAAGAAGGTTGTGCAACAAAATGGCATGCTCCAGGCTTATTTGATAAAGACACAGGAAAAACCATTAAAAACACGAAAAAGAAAAATAAAAGCCCAAAATACCAAGATGTGTTTGGGGAAAGCATTGTAGAGTTGGCTGAAAAAAATGATAAGATTGTTGGTGTAACTCCTGCAATGCTTACGGGGAGTTCTATGAATATAATGATGCAAAAAATGCCTGAAAGAACTTATGATGTGGGTATTGCAGAACAACATGCAGTTACATTTTCTGCAGGAATGGCTACACAAGGAATGGCTCCTTTTTGCAACATTTACTCTTCTTTTATGCAAAGATCCTACGATCAAGTTATTCATGATGTAGCTTTACAGAATTTGAATGTGGTGTTTTGTCTAGATAGAGGTGGACTTGTAGGTGCTGATGGGGCTACTCATCATGGTGCTTACGATATTGCTTATTTAAGATGTATTCCAAATATGGTAGTTGCTGCTCCAATGAATGAAGAAGAATTGCGTAATATGATGTTTACTGCTCAATTACCTAATCAAGGACCGTTCTCCATTCGTTATCCTAGGGGTAATGGTGTGATGGAAAACTGGAAAACCCCATTCAAGAAGGTGGGAATTGGAAAAGGTCAAAAAGTGAGTGATGGAGAAGAAGTGGCTATTTTAAGCCTAGGGCATGCTGGGAATTTTGTAATTGAAGCTCAAGAAGATTTTAGCAAAATGAGCTTAAGTGTTGCTCATTACGATATGCGTTTTGCAAAACCATTAGATGAAGATTTGTTGCAAACTGTTTTCAAAAATTTTGATAAAATAATTACGATAGAAGATGGTTGTTTGCAAGGTGGATTTGGATCAGCTATTTTGGAATTTATGGCCGATAATAATTTAACCGCACAAGTAGTGCGATTAGGCATCCCTGATGAATTTATCAATCATGGAACACAAGAAGAATTAAGAAGAGAATGTGGCTATGATAAAACTGCTATAGTGTCAGCTGTAAAAAAACTACAGTTAGAAAAAATACTCCAAGCGATCTAATTAAAGCTCAAAATCATCCATAAATTTTGTAGTATATTCTCCTGCTCTAAAATCCTCATTTTTCATCAAAGCTTGATGAAAAGGGATAGTGGTTTTTATCCCCTCAATCACAAATTCATCAAGCGCTCTTTCCATTTTTGAAATGGCTTCTTCCCTTGTTTGTGCAACTGTAATCAGTTTTGCAATCATAGAATCGTAATAAGGCGGAATGATATAGTTAGAATAAACATGCGTGTCAATCCTTATCCCATGTCCGCCTGGAGAGTGAAATGAAGTAATTTTTCCTGGAGAAGGCCTGAAATAGTTATAAGGATCCTCTGCATTGATTCTACACTCAATAGCGTGCAATTGAGGGGTGTAGTTTTTGCCTGAAATTTCAATTCCAGCAGCAACTTTTATCTGTTCACGAATTAAATCATAATCTACAACTTCTTCCGTAATTGGATGTTCTACTTGAATACGCGTATTCATCTCCATGAAATAGAAGTTTCTGTGTTTATCTACTAAAAATTCTACTGTTCCAACTCCCTCATATTTTACAGCTTCAGCTGCTTTAATAGCAGCTTCTCCCATTTGTTTTCTGAGCTTGTTGGTCATAAATGGGGAAGGTGTTTCCTCTACTAATTTTTGATGCCTTCTTTGAATGGAACAATCTCTTTCTGATAGGTGAGCTGCTTTTCCTCTATGATCACCAATAATTTGTATTTCAATATGTCTTGGATCTTCAATGAATTTTTCCATATACATATCATCATTTGCGAATGCGGCTTTTGATTCTTGTTTAGCACTATCCCAAGCGGCTTTCAAATCCTCCTCTTGCCAAACTAATCGCATACCTTTTCCTCCGCCACCAGCAGTTGCTTTTAGCATCACAGGATAACCTATCTCAATAGCTGATTTCTTGCAATTTTCAAAAATTTTTATTATTCCTTTTGACCCTGGAATGGTAGGAACGCCTGCTTTTTTCATGGTCTCTTTAGCTGAAGCTTTATCCCCCATATTTTTAATCATCTTAGGAGATGCTCCAATAAATTTAATTCCATTTTCGGCACAAATCTTGGAGAAATTTTCATTTTCAGCTAAAAAACCATAGCCTGGGTGAATGGCGTCTGCATTGGTAATTTCTGCTGCAGCTATAATATTTGGAATATTCAAATAGGATTCTCCGCTAGCAGCAGGACCAACACAAACAGCTTCATCAGCAAAGCGAACATGCAAACTTTCCTCATCAGCTTTGGAATAAACAGCAACTGTTTTAATTTTCATTTCCTTACAAGTACGAATAACCCTTAATGCAATCTCTCCTCTATTGGCAATTAGAATTTTTTTGAACATAATGTATTGTCGATTAATATATTAGGAAGGATCGATCAAGAAAAGTGGCTGATCAAACTCTACAGGAGTTATGTCGTCAACTAGAACTTTTACAATTTTTCCAGAAACCTCAGATTCTATTTCATTGAAAAGTTTCATGGCTTCAATAATGCAGATGGTATCTCCCTCTTTTATTTCATCTCCAACATTTACAAAAGGTGGTTTATCAGGAGATGATGCACGATAAAAAGTACCTATCATTGAAGCTTTAATAGTTATAAGATTTGAATCATCTGAAACTGTTTCTTCTTTTTCCTCTGCAGCAGCTTGAACAGCTACAGGAGAGGTTGGAGCGGGTGCTGCTGATGCAGCAACAATTTGAGTTGGTTGTTGTACAATAGCAATAGGCTCTTCAGTTTGCCCTCTTCTCTTTTTTGGAGGTGATTTGATAGAAATTTTCATCCCTTCAAATTCCAAATCAACTTCAGTAGCGCCGGATTTAGCTACAAACTTTATTAACTCTTGAATTTCTTCTAGTTTCATTTTTTCCATTTTTTCCATTTAAAAATACAAATGTAATTATTTATTTGAATCATAGGCCCATTTGAGATAGATTGAGCCCCATGTAAAACCACCTCCAAAAGCAGCTAAAATAATATTGTCCCCTTTCTTTAATTGACCTTCCCATTCCCATAGACATAGTGGAATCGTACCATTTGTGGTGTTGCCATATTTCTCAATATTGAGCATCACTTTTTCATCCCCAATCCCCATTCTTCTAGCAGTAGCATCAATGATTCTTTTATTCGCCTGATGAGGCACTAGCCAAGCCACATCACTACCAGACAAATCATTTCTCTCCATTATTTCTTCAGAAACATCTGCCATATTTTTCACAGCAGATTTAAAAACCGTTTGCCCATCTTGATAGGCAAAATGCTCTCTTGCTTCTACCGTTTTGTGTGAAGCAGGATTAAGCGATCCTCCAGCTTTTATGTATAATGAATCTCTTCCAGATCCATCACTCTTTAGGATGCTATCCTGAATACCCAATCCATCATGTGATGGTTCCATAAGAATAGCTCCAGCACCATCACCAAAAATAATACAAGTTGCCCTATCTTGATAATCAACAATAGAAGACATTTTATCTGCTCCAACTACAATTATTTTTTTTTGCGTTCCAGATTCAATGAACTTAGCTGCAGTTGCCAAAGAATACAAAAAGCCAGAACAAGCAGCCATCAAGTCGTATCCAAAAGCATTAACTGCCCCTATTTTATCGGCAATTATACAAGCAGTGGAAGGGAAAATCATATCAGGAGTAGCAGTAGCACAAATAATCATGTCAATTTCAGAAACATCTGTGTTTGTTTTTTTAAGCAATCCTTTAATAGCATCAACTCCTAAATCAGAACTGCCTTTGCCCTCTCCTTTTAATATTCTTCTTTCCTTAATTCCTGTTCTTGTTATAATCCATTCATCATTTGTGTCGATCATGGATTCTAATTCTTTATTGGTTAGAACATAATCTGGCACATAGCCATTTATTCCAGTTATTGCTGCTGTAATTTTATTCATTAGTTCAGGTTGTTTTTTATTTTATTGGCTAAATCAGCCTCTACTACATCTTTGGTTAATTTAATCATGTTCTTTATGGCAATTTCATTTGAGATTCCGTGTCCAATAATTACTGTTTTATTCAGCCCTAGAATTGGTGTCCCTCCATAATTTTCATAATTAAACCGATTGAAGTAATCATCTTCCATCGCTCTTTTCTTTATCAATTTGTAAAATGCTTCCGCTTCTTTCAGTACTATATTTCCCGTAAATCCATCGCACACAATGACATCAACATCAGAATCAAATAAATCTCTTCCTTCAATGTTTCCGACAAAATTATAATCTACATTGTTTTCCATCATCAAATATGTAGCTTGGGCCAGCATATTTCCTTTAGTTTTTTCCTCTCCTACATTCAGCAGACTTACTTTCGGATTTTGAATTCCACATACATGTTCTGAGAATAAAGATCCTAAAACCCCAAATTGATACAATACATCAGCTTTACAATCTGCATTTGCGCCAACATCAAGCAACACAGTTACTCCTCCATCTTCTCTAGGAATTAAAGTAGAAATTGCTGGTCTTAAAATTCCGCCTATTGCCTTTACCGTATAATAGCCCCCAACAAACATAGCGCCAGTATTTCCTGCAGATGCAAAACCATCTATTTTACCTTCAGCTAGGTAGGAAAACCCTTTAGCGATAGATGAATTCTGCTTAGACTTAAAAGCTTTAGTGGGATGTTCTGCCATCTCAATTACTTCTGTACAGTCTACAATTTCAAATTGATTAGGGCTAACTCTGTGCTTTTTTAATTCAGATAAGATATAGGATTCTTTTCCAAATAAAACAATTAAACAATCATTTGAAAGTTCATTTTTTGCCAAAACCGAACCATGAACTGTGTTTTTGGGAGCAAAATCTCCTCCCATAATATCTATCCCAATTTTCATATAAATAGAAAATCTGCTGTCGCTATCAAGCTACAAAAATATATTTATTGCTTATTACAGTTAGAAAATCAAGATTAATCAAAATTTTTAAATTTTTGTTTCGGAAACAATTTTCCCTCTATAATACATTTTCCCCTCATGCTCATAAACACGATGATATAAATGTGCCTCTCCAGTTGTAGGGCAAATTTTGATAGTTTGAGCTTGCGCCTTATAATGTGTTCTTCTTTTATCTCTTCTGGTTTTAGAGATTTTTCTTTTTGGATGTGCCATTTTATTTTAGTTTCTCTTTCTTATTTTAATTTTTTTAATGCTTCCCATCTTGGATCAGCATCTTGCTTTTGCTTTGTTGCATATTTTTCAATCAGAACAAGCATCTTTTCATCACAATTTATCTTTCCATCTTCTTGATGGAATTTTTTAGTGGGTACAGCAAGCGATATCATTTCAAAAATTAATTGATTTATATTTAATTGATGTTGTTTGGGCAGAACATAAATGATCTCATCTGTACTTTCGATTTGCTCTTCACTTTGCTTAAATACGAAATCGAGAGTGGTTGATATTTTATAATTCAACCTTTCCGCACAATAGTCGCACAATAAATTTTTAATCACTCCTTCAATATTTATTGTAATTTTTCTGTCTACGCCTTTTATGTTCAGTATACTATTTACAATAAATTCTCCTTCTTTTACTTCTGATTTTTCATATGCTTCAAAGAACTTATCCTTAATGTCAAACGATTGCCTATGCGCTCCTTCTTTTAGCCCTGCTATTCTTACAAAATGTTTAGGCATATTGCTGTTTTAAAAAAGGTTGGCAAAGATAGTATTTTTTCTAATTTTAATCTTGTTTTTTGAAAAATGGTTTTTTAGGCTTTTTGCGACGCAAGCGTATTTGCAATCAATTGCTGATATGCTGTTCTTTTCTTATGGATATCACAAGCCCAATAAATTGCATTTCTGAAAGAGCTTTCGTCTGCAGCATTTTTACCTGCAATATCGTAAGCAGTTCCATGTACAGGTGAAGTTCTGATAATAGAAATCCCTGCAGTATAATTTACACCCTCAGAAAAAGAAAGGGTTTTAAATGGAGTAAGCCCTTGATCATGATACATGGATAAAATGGCATCAAACTTTTTTAAATTTTCTTTGGTAAAAAAACTATCAGCAGAATAGGGTCCAAAAGCTAAATTATTATTTTGTTTTGCTTTTTTGATTGCTGGCGAGATGATTGTTTTTTCTTCTTTACCTAACATACCATCCTCTCCTGCATGAGGGTTTAATCCTATAACTGCAATTTTTGGTTTATTGATGGCAAAATCTTCAATAAGTGATTTTGATAACTGTTCAATTTTTGCAACTATTTTTTCTTCAGAAATGGAATTCGCTACTTCAGTTAGCGGAATATGTCCAGTTACAAATGTAATCTTCATTTCTTCACTGAGCATTAGCATAAGGGGCTGCCCATCAAATTGCTGACCTAAGTATTCTGTATGTCCTACAAATTCAGTTTGGAATTTTTGAATATTTGATTTGTTAATTGGTGCAGTAACCAGCACATCAATTTCTCCTTTTTTAAGCGCATCAGTTGCTTTATTTAAAGATTGATAAGCATATTTCCCAGCAATTTCAGATGCTTGTCCAAATTTAATTTCAGCTTCCTCATTCCAACAATTTAGCAAATTTGCTCTTTTTGGGTTTGCATCCTTTATTTTTTGAATAATGTTGAAAGAAAAATCTTTTATCCCCAATGATTTTCTTTGGAAAGAAGTGGTTTTTATCCCTCCAAACACAATGGGTGTACACAAATCCATCATCTTATTGTTAAGAAAAGTTTTGATGATTACCTCCATGCCAACACCATTCAAATCGCCTACAGATATACCTACTTTAATTTTTCCCATTATATTCTTTCTTTTACAAATTGATACAATAATCTTACTCCCATTCCTGTTGCTCCTTTTCCTCTGTAGCCGTATTTTGCTTTTGTAAAACAAGGACCCGCAATATCCAAATGAATCCAAGGGTAATCCACAAAATGTGCGAGAAATTTTCCGGCAGTAATTGCGCCTGCTGCTGGACCCCCTAGGTTTTTAATGTCAGCTATATCCGACTTAATCAATTCATCATAATCTGACCAAAAAGGCATTTCTGCTAATCGCTCATGGGTTTGGTCCCCCACCTTTTTCAACTTTGCATGTTCCTTTTCTGTTTCTTTATGCATGCTTACAATTCCAAAATGCCCAATAGAATAAGCAGCAGCTCCTGTTAAAGTTGCTAAATCAATTACTAGTTCTGGCTTGTATTTTTTGGCAAAACTAAGCGCATCAGCTAAGATTAACCTTCCTTCTGCATCTGTGTTCAACACTTCTACTGAAGTGCCATCATGCATCCTGATTACATCCCCTGGGGCATATGCATTCCCTGACGGCCTGTTATCAGTTGCAGGGATTAGGGCAATCACATAATAGGGTAAATTATTAGACGCAATAGCCTGCATTGCTCCAATTACAGTACCAGCACCCCCCATATCGGTTTTCATCAAATCCATAGAGTTTGCAGTTGGTTTTAGGCTTAAACCACCCGTGTCATACACAATACCTTTGCCAATCAAAACTATAGGCTGCTTGTTTTTAGCTGTCTTTGGCTTCCACTCCATAATGGTGAAAGTAGGCTCGTCAATACTTCCTTTATTTACTGCTAATAGTCCCCCCATTTTCAAAGATTCTATTTTCTTTTTATTAAAAACTGTGGTTTTAATACCATTTGCTTTTCCAACTTTTTTAGCTGCATTTGCTAACTCTTTTGCTGTTAAGTGAGAAAACGGTTCGTTTACCAAATCCCTTGTAAGATATACCGCATCAATGATGTTTTGCAGTTCTATAACTGATTTTTTATCTGAATGCTTACACAAATAGATGGTTTTTAATTTGTTTGGCTCTCCTTTTGTTTTATGTTTTGTGAAAGTATAATTTGCAAGTGCTAATCCTTCTGCAATAGCCAAACTTGCATTTTGGTTTTTCTTTAAATCAATAATCATGACAGATTGCTCATCGTTTAATCTTGCTTGTGATTGATATCCAAACATTCTACAATTTTCAATGTATTGATTGCTGTTTCTCTCCTTCTGAGGATTTACAATAATCACTTTTCTTTCGTATTGATTAAGCTCAATAATTTCTTTTTTTGCTTGCTGCTGTTTTTTAATAAAGGCTAACTCCTTTTTTGAAAAGTTGAAAGCTGATAATTTGTTTTTATTTTCGCATAAAAGAATCAAATTATCTTTTGCAGAAATTGTTGTTTTCTTTTTGATGAGCGTCTTCATATAAATTGTGTAATTTTGGAAACACAAAACTAATGAAATTTATGGATAGTAAGCAATTGATAGCAAGGGCATTAAAAAAAGAGTTTTTATCGTCAGAAGAGGGGCAATATTTGTTTGAAAATAGACCCACTGCAGAATTGATGTGGGTAGCTAACGAACTCAGGCAAATGCAAGTTCCTGGAAATATAGTAACATGGCAAATTGATAGAAATGTAAACACTACAAATGCTTGTATTGCCAACTGCAAATTCTGTAACTTTTTCCGCCATCCAAAACACAAGGAGGTTTATATTACTAATACTGATACTTATAAAACAAAGATTGAAGAGACTATAAAATATGGTGGGGATCAATTGCTTTTACAAGGAGGTCATCATCCAGAATTAGGTTTAGATTATTACACAGATCTTTTTAGAAAATTAAAAACCCTTTTCCCAAATATTCGATTACATGCATTAGGTCCTCCAGAAGTAGCACATATTTGTAAAATAGGGGGGTTTACTCATAAAGAGGCGCTTAGTGCTTTGAAAAAAGCAGGCATGGATAGCATGCCAGGAGCCGGAGCGGAAATATTAAGCGATAGAGTAAGGAGATTGATTTCAAAAGGAAAATGTACAGCTCAAGAATGGTTAGATATTATGAAGGCTGCACATCAAATTGGACTGACTACCTCAGCAACAATGATGTTTGGACATATAGAAACCTTAGAAGAACGCTTTGATCATTTAGTAAAAATAAGAGCAATTCAAGCAGAAAAACCAGAAGGCGAAAATGGATTTTTAGCTTTTATCGCTTGGCCATTTATGGATGATGGGACTCTTTTGAAAAGAGTAAAAGGAATTAATAGTAGTTTTACAGCAGATGAGTATTTGCGCATGGTAGCCATCAGTAGAATAATGCTACCAAACATTAAAAACATACAAACTTCTTGGTTGACGGTTGGGGCAAAAACGGCTCAGCTTACACTACATGGTGGAGCAAATGATATGGGCTCAATCATGATTGAAGAAAATGTAGTCTCAGTAGCAGGGGCACCTCATAGGTTTACAGCCGATAGTATTGAAAATTGTATTCTGGAAGCGGGCTTTGTTCCTCAATTAAGGAACCAATTGTATGAGAAAAGACGTAAACCCAAACAAATGGTAAATCAGGTAATTGATTATTAATGCTAAAAAAAACACTCATATTCTTAATGGTCTTGCTTGGTTCATATCATGCAGTGGCAACTCATAATAGGGCGGGAGAAATTACTTACAGACAAACAGGTCCGCTAACTTTTGAAATAACATTAATCACTTTTACCGATCCTACAACTCTTGCGCATCAGCAAAGAACTGAACTGTATTTTGTGTTTTCGGATAATACGCAAGATACCTTTCCTAGGATTTCGGAAACTTTAGTGGGTGCGAATATCTCAAGAAATGAATATGTAGGAACACACACCTTTCCATCTGTTGGGACTTATATCATTTCGGTACAGGATCCTAATAGAAATACAGGCGTAATTAATATTCCTAATTCAGTAGATGTGTCGTTTTATTTGGAAAGCATTGTGCTGATTAATCCACTTGTTGGAAATAACAGCTCTCCGATATTATTGAATTCACCCATAGATAAAGCAGTAGTAGGCATTCCCTTTATTCATAATCCCTCTACCTATGATACAGATGGAGACAGTTTGAGCTACGCATTAATTACCTGTAAGGGTGAAAATGGAAATGATATCATGGGCTATCAGTTTCCTGATGCTTCGAATAATCTGAGTATAGATGCAAGTGGTAATCTTTTGTGGGATAGCCCAACAATGGTAGGAGAATACAATATTGCTATACTGATTGAAGAGTGGCGAAATGGAGTGAAAGTTGGTAGCATTATCAGAGATATGCAAATTACGGTTGCGCCAAATACCATTAATAATACTCCACCTAAAATACAATTGCAACAATCTTTTTGTGTAGTTGCTGGTGACAGCTTAAACATCCCTATTCTAGCTTGGGATAAAGATACTATTTTTACCGATAATTTTGGAAATTACTTTTGGTCAAGCTCGAATATTCCTATTGGTACTACTATAATTGATACTGCTTTTCAAAGCATTAAATTAAGTGGCACATCTGGGCTTTTTGCTTTTTCTGAAATAGTAAATACACAAAGTATTAGCACAAATTTGACGATTCCTACATTTTGTACAGATGTACGAAAAAATCCTTATCAGTTGGTGTTGAAAGCGAAGGAACAGTCTCATGCTGCTGTAGCCCTTAGCACAATGCAATCCGTAGAAATTAAAATTATTGCACCAAAAGTGGAAAATGTAAAAATAGATAGTGTAATGCAAATACAAAGAGCCATTGCAATTTCTTGGCAAAAAAGTGTTTGTAATAATGCAATTGGCTATTATATTTTTAGAAAGGATGGGACTTCTACTTTTACTTTAGATAGTTGCGTAACAGGAATGCCAAATGGATATGGTTTTGTAAAAGTTGGCGAAGTAAATGATATAAATACAACATCATTTGTGGATGATAACAATGGTAATGGATTAGATGAGGGGGTGAATTATTGTTATAGAGTTGTTGCTGTTTTTGCTGATGGAGCTGAAAGTATAGTCTCGGATGAGGTTTGTGCTGAATTATTGAATACTAGTCCGCTCATTACAAATGTAAGTGTGTATCATCCGGATTCGGCAAATGGAATGTACATAGCATGGAGTAAACCAAAAGATTTTTCCTTTACCAATGTCGCTTATTATGAACTTTCTCGTTCAACAGATGGGCAAAATTTTAATATCATATATAGCTCCTCTGGAGTTCATGACACCTCTTTTTTTGATAGCTCTATAACTGCAAATGATAAACAATACTTTTATAAAATAGTACTTTTTGATGGTAGTTTGATTGGTGAAAGTATAGCCTCATCACAATGGATTACATTAAATCCAAAGGATAATGCCATTGCGATAAATTGGGAAAGCACAACAGGTTGGAGAGATACTGCTTTTGTCATTTATAGGAAAAATCAAAATGCTTTAACTTTTGATTCAATCACCACAACAATTGAGCCATTTTATTTGGATGAGGGACTAAAAAATGGCAGCACTTATTGTTATTATGTGAAAGCGATTGGCAAGTATTCAGGAACTAAAACCATAAGCCCACTTATCAATTTGAGCAATCATTTGTGTAGTTCACCTATTGATAGTACAGCTCCTTGCCCGCCTGAAGTTACTCATGAGGAGAGTTGCGAAAAATCAGTAATATATTTTTATTTGGAGAGCGATAGTCTTTGTTTAGAAGATACGGAAAATTATAGTCTTTATTTGCTTAGTGGAAATGATAAAAAGTTTATTGCAGACTTTGACAGCAGTTATTATTTTTATGAAAATTTAAACTCCATTGCTGGCTGTTATGTGATAACTGCTACTGATTCTTTTGCAAATGAAAGTGTGATTAGCAATAGTATTTGTGTTGATAATTGCCCTGAATATGAATTGCCAAATGTATTTTCGCCAAACAATGATAATGTGAATGATTTTTTTGTGCCGATAAAAAACAAGCACATTGCAGGTGTGGAGATGAAAATATTTAATAGATGGGGGCAAATGATTTTTCAAACTGAGGATGCTGAGGTAAGTTGGAACGGAAGAAAAAGAGATAAAAAGTCCAATTGTAGTGAGGGTGTTTATTTTTATGTTTGCACAGTAAAAGAGTCGAGATTAGATGGTTTACATTCATATCAATTAAGAGGTACAGTGAGTTTGATAAGAGGGGAGCCGAAAAAAGCAAATTAAAAATGTTTACAGGTATTATAGAAGAATTATCAGAGGTTGTTGCGCTTAAAAAAGAAGGAAGCAATCTACACATCTCTTGCAAATCACAAATTTCTAATGCGTTAAAAATTGATCAATCAGTAGCACATAATGGGGTGTGTCTTACTGTTGTAGATGTTAAGAATGGTATACATTCAGTAACTGCGATAAAAGAAACTTTAGATAAATCTAATTTGGGATTGTTGGAAATTGGCAGTAAAATCAATTTGGAAAGATGCTTGAAAATGGATGGTAGACTGGATGGTCATATGGTACAAGGACATGTGGATTTAACAGCAAAATGCAAAAAAATTAAAGAAGAAAATGGCTCCTATCTTTTTACATTGGAGCATAAAGATTCTGAAAATATAACAGTAGAGAAGGGTTCAGTTTGTGTAAATGGAGTTAGCCTTACAGTTGTAGATTCTCAAGATACTTCTTTCTCAGTTGCTATTATTCCTTATACTTTTGAGCATACCAATTTCAAATATTTGAAAGTTGGAGATCTTGTAAATATCGAGTTTGATATTTTAGGCAAATACATCTCTAAAATGTTTATGAAAGATTTGTAAAATGAGAAAAAAAATTCTGCTATTAGGTTCCGGCGAACTAGGAAAAGAGGTAGTAATTGCCCTGCAAAGATTGGGGCAATATGTAATTGCTGTAGATAATTATCAAAATGCACCTGCCATGCAAGTAGCGCATGAATATGAAGTGATTAATATGTTAGATGGGACTGAATTGGATAGGATTGTAAAAAAACACCAACCAGATTTTATAGTTCCTGAGGTGGAAAGTATCCGTACAGAAAGATTTTACGATTATGAAAATGAAGGATACGCTGTAATTCCGTCTGCTAAAGCAGCTAATTTCACTATGAATCGAAAAGCAATTCGTGATTTAGCTGCTGTAGATTTAGGAGTGAAGACTGCAAAATATAAATACGCTACGTCTTTTGAAGAGTTGAAACAAGGCGTAAAATTTACAGGAATACCTTGTGTAGTAAAACCATTAATGTCGAGCTCTGGAAAAGGGCAATCCGTAATAAAGGCTGAAGCAGATATTGAAAAAGCATGGAACTATGCAATGGAAGGGTCGAGAGGAGATTTGATGGAAGTAATAGTAGAAGCTTTTATTAATTTTGATTATGAAATTACCCTGCTTACGCTAACGCAAAATAATGGAAATACACTTTTTTGCCCTCCTATAGGCCACAGACAGGAAAGAGGAGATTATCAGGAAAGTTGGCAACCTATGACTATGCAAGACAATCACTTAAAAACGGCACAAGAAATGGCCGATAAGGTAACTAAAGCACTTGGTGGAAGTGGAGTATGGGGAGTAGAATTTTTTGTAGGAAAAGATGGAGTATATTTCTCGGAACTTTCCCCAAGGCCTCACGATACTGGAATGGTAACGCTTGCAGGAACACAAGACTTATCAGAATTTGAATTGCATGCTCGTGCGATTTTAGGAATCCCTGTTTTTGATATTCCATTAGTTAGAAATGGAGCTTCTGCTGTGGTACTTGCAGATAATGAAAATAGCAACTGGCCAACTATTACAGGATTGGAAGAAGCTGCTATCTATAAAAAAACGGACTTTAAAATATTTGGAAAACCCTATACACGAAAGTACAGAAGAATGGCGGTAGCATTGGCCTATGGAACAGAGAGTTGCTATGAATTAGTTGAAAAAGCGAAAGAAATATCCAGTAAAATTAAAGTGAATTAAAATACTTTCAATTTAATTATAATTGAATACCTACAAATCCTAAAGCTATCATCTAATATAGCCCTTTCCCAATTTACTCAATTAATTATCTTTGCATTATGGAAAAAATTACATCAAAATTTAGGTCAAATCCACTGATTATAATATTAGTTCTTGCTTTTACAGTACGACTTATTGCTGTTATCTTTTCGCAAGGATATTTGATGCATGATGATCATTTTTTAGTAATTGAAGCTGCACAAAGTTGGGTAGATGGGCATGATTATAATAATTGGCTACCAAATAATAGCAAAAGTGGGAATCCAACTGGACATTCAATGTTTTATGTTGGCATACACTATATTTTCTTCTCTGTATTAAAGATTTTGAACATTAGTGATCCTGCTGTAAAAATGTTTTTTGTACGCTTACTCCATGCCATATATTCCTTATTAGTTGTTTTCTTGGGATATAAAATTACTAAAAAAATAGATGGTAAAAAATCTGCTATTGGAGTAGGACTATTACTAGCCATTTTTTGGTTTTTTCCCATATTATCTGTACATAATCTAGTTGAATTTGTGTGTATTCCTCCTATACTAGCTGGATTATGGTATTCTATAAAATATAAAGAAACTGATGAACTAAAAAACATATTCTATGCAGGGCTGTTTTTTGGAATTGCAATAGGATTAAGAATTCAAACTTGCTTTTTCCCAATAGGAATTGGGCTTCTGCTTTTTATTGAAAAGAAATGGAAAGCTGGATTACTATTAGGGCTTTCTGTTGTATTTAGTTTTTTTCTTACTCAAATAGCTGATCTATTTACTTGGGGGAGGCCTTTTGCTGAAATAACAGAATATATATCATATAATTTAGAAAATACTGTCACCTATGGTGTTTCGCCATGGTATAAATATATTTTACTGATCCTTGGAATTTTAATTCCTCCTATTAGTATTGTTTTTCTATTGGGGTTTTTAAGATATAGCATAAAATTCAGGTATATTCTTATTCCATCATTACTTTTTTTAGTGTTTCATTCTTTATTTCCTAACAAACAAGAAAGATTTATTCTTCCATTAATACCTATCATCATTATGATGGGATATATTTTTATAAGGGATTTGAAGAATCGCTCATTATATTTAAGCAATCCTAAATTTATAAAATCCTTAAAGACAACTTTTCTTTTAATAAATACTTTATTACTTTTGTTAGTTAGCACCTCTTACACAAAAAAAAGTAGAGCAGAAGCATTAAGATTTCTTTCAAAACAATCTGATTTAGAAAACTTTTTTATAGATCTTTCTCATAACGATATTCGTATATGGCAGCCCCTTTTTTATTTAGGTAAGTGGAAAGGACCTTATTATATTTTTAGTGACTCTGAAAAAGATTGGATAAGAGAGAAAATACTTAATAAAAAAAATCCTGCAAACTATGTTATTTTTTATGGGAAAGAGAATCTTGAAAATAGATTAGAAAGATTCGGTAAGATTAACTCTAAAATTACGTACATAACTACAATAGAGCCAGGTCTTTTGGATAAAACCTTGCATTATCTTAATCCTAAGAACAGAAATGAGACTGTATATATATATAAAATACTCGCTTCCAAATAAACTCTTTACAAACAAAAAAGCATAATTCAGAACTAGAAACAAGGAGCTCTAAAAAGTATAAATATTTTCTCTAATCTGTTTCTTTTAGTAGTTATAAAGAAGGTCTAATTAAATAATATGGTGTATATTTAATAATAATTAAATGCTTATTTTCTTTTTTTAAATTCATAAAATAATAAACAAAGAAGTATTATTGTTCCAAAAGTATAGATCGATATTGAAGATAAAAATAACATAATATCTTTTCCGACTATATCATAAATATTGCCCCCAATTAATAAACATCCACATATTAGTAATATTTTCCCTTTTGTATTTAATTTATCGACATGGAAAATGATATACATAATGAGTGGAAACTCAAAAATAAATGCATTGTTATTTGTGAATGCTAATAATGGAATCAATGCGATTAAAATTAACATTTCGGTTATTATAGTTCTATTACCATCACTATATCTAATATACTTTAACATGCCTAATCCTATTACTGTTAGTAATGTAAGTTGATATATTATTATTGCTAAGTTATTGATAAGAATATGTTTAATAGGTGTAAAACGGGCTAATACTGAGAATATGGTATGATTATAGTCTGCTAGTAAATCTTGTTTTGTGTTCAATTCAATAATTAATTCATTCCACCAATTAGAATATAAATTTGAAAATGAAGAAAAAGACGGATAAAAAAATAAAGGTAAGGTTGCTAGGGCAAGCAGAAATAGAAAAGAAATTGCTATTGTTTTATATTCCTTCTTAGCAAGTAGATAAGGGAAAAAGATTAACCCAAATGGCTTAATATATATAGAGATACTTAACACAAAAGAAAATAGTAAAGTTTGCCTTTGATACATATATTTAATAAGAAGCAAATAAAATACTAGTAGTAATAAATTGACCTGTCCTAGATGAAGTTCCATATGGACATGAGTGAGAACTGATAATATTGAAAGTAAGATAATCCAATTCTTTTTTCTATTAGAGATTGAATAATCTAATGAATGTGTTATTAAGGCGTACCATGTTTTAACACCAAAGTAAAACAACATTGTAAGAAAAAACCAATAAATATATTTCGCAAAGCTTAATTTTGTTAGTAAAAAAGGAATAAAATATATGCCAGCATTAGGAGCGTATTTGAAAACATAATGCCCATCTTCTTTAATTCCGTATAATTCGCTGCCAGACAGAATCCTTTCAGCAGCTCTATAGTAGACTTCAAAATCTACCATTTCAAACCTCCCATTAACAAGATTCATTATTAATGAAATTATACTAAAAAAGAAAATAAATAATATCCAAAGGTTCTCTTTTTTCATTCTAATATTTTTGTGTCATTATATTTTATTGAAAAGTAAAATAATAGTTTGCAAAAAAATTCCAAAGTGTGGTTACTACGATTGCACCAAATTTAGCAAAATAAAAATTAATCCCAATCTTATTATGAATTAGCCACAATATGCTGTTATTGATTAAAAGTCCAATAATTGACACAAAAAAGAATAAAGAAAATTCAAGCATTATTTCTGGATTTTCACTCTTAAAAGTCCAAATTCGATTCAAGAAATAATTAGAAGTTGCGGCAAAAATAAATCCAATTGAATTAGAAATGTATTTGTTAAAAAAGAGCTTCTCTTTACAAAGAAAGGTTAATCCAAAATCTATAAATAACCCAGAAAAGCCGACAATTATAAATTTGAATAACTTAATTATCATTATATATTCTTAGTTCTTTTTACCCAATCACCATGTTTTTTAATAAGGTCAATTAGGGCAGTAACTGCCTTATCTTCTGGGATATTCCTTTCAACTACTGTTTGTTCTTTATACAAAGTGATCTTCCCTTTTCCTGTACCTACATAACCATAGTCCGCATCTGCCATTTCACCTGGTCCGTTTACAATGCAGCCCATGATTCCTATTTTAACCCCTTTTAAATGGTCGGTTTCCTTTCGGATTTTTGCAGTAGTTTCCTGTAAGTCAAATAGAGTTCTTCCACAGCTCGGGCAAGAAATATATTCTGTTTTTGATATTCTAGTTCTACTCGCCTGAAGAATCCCAAAAGCTAAAGAATTAATCACTTGGTCCGAACCACAATTTTCTGCTGCTATAAATATTCCATCTCCTAGCCCATCTAACAATAGCGCTCCGAAATCAGCACTTGCAGAAAGTTGTAATTGCTCCTCCGACAAATCTCCATACGCCCTACGAATTATTACAGGGGTTTTGATACCATTGTTTAGTAGCTCCACAAATAATTTTCTTTGTTCTGCAATACCATTTTTATTGTAAGTATCTATTAAAAGTACAGCTGTCTTATCGCCCTTTAGTTTATCTAAAAACTCCTTACTCAAATCAGATAAATACATATAAATAATATTCATTTTATCTGACCTTTCATCATCTAACAAATACTGCTTTGCATCCAAAAAAGGATATCCTTTTTTATGAGTCTTCCATTTTTTATAATTATAAATTATACCCAATGTTCCTGGAACTTCAAAGTCTATATCATGATCTCCAACAAAAACATAATCGACTGCCATATCTGATATATGCCATTTATCCAATGGCACAGAATAATTGTATCCTAATGCAAAAAAAGAAGCTGGAGTTATTTTTTTCTTCAAACAAAAATCAGCCATTACAACCGGAACATTTTTGCCTCCAATATTTAACACCGGATTGGTTTCTCTTTTTTGATAATCGAAAGAATGTAGTGGGTTTTTATATATTTCTTCAATAAAATCGTGCTCTTCTACTCCATCAAAATGGGATAGTAATTGTTGAGCTACTGGCATTTCAAATTCGGGAGCTTCCGTTAAAGAGACTCTAATGGTATCTCCTAAACCATCTGCTAAAAGCGTTCCTATTCCGACTGCAGATTTTATTCTTCCATCCTCTCCTTCCCCTGCTTCTGTTACTCCCAAATGCAATGGATAGTCCATTCCCTCTTTCATCATTTCCGCTACCAATAATCTATAGGCTTGAACCATTACTCTAGTATTAGAGGCTTTCATGGAGAGAATAATATTATGGTAATCCTCATCCCTACAGATACGCAAAAACTCCATAGCAGATTCTACCATTCCTTTTGGAGTGTCTCCATATCTTGAAAGAATTCTGTCGGAAAGCGAACCATGATTGGTGCCTATTCTCATAGCTGTTCCGTACTCCTTACAAATATGTACAAGTGGAGTAAACTTCTGTCTAATTCTTTCTAATTCGGCAAGATAACTTTCATCTGTGTACTCAATTTCTTCAAAATTCTTTTTATCTGCGTAATTACCTGGGTTTACCCTAACTTTTTCTACAATTCTAGCTGCAATTTCAGCTGCATTTGGTGTATAATGAATATCCGCAACTATTGGAGTATTGTAACCTTTTAGTCTCAACTGATCCTTAATGTTTTGCAGATTCTCAGCTTCTTTCTTACTAGGAGCAGTTATCCTTACTAGCTTACATCCCGCCTTTATCATCCGTATAGACTCAGCAACAGTAGCCTCAGTATTCATAGTATCTGTAGTAGTCATAGATTGAACATGAATAGGATTCTCGCCTCCAATCTTCAGATTACCAACCTGGACAATCCGTGTTTTGAATCTATTATAATTGCTTAAACTTTTGCAATATTGCATTATAGTTTCACTACTTTTTTGATGATTTTTTCTTGAGTATTTTGGATATTTATAAAGTAAACCCCCGTTGGGAAATCGCTTAAATCAATTTCTTTGGAAATAATACCTTGAAAATTCAATTGTTGGCTGATTAGTAATTTTCCAAGATTACTATATATATTAAGCGTTGTTTCTTCATCAATAAATCCTTTAATTTGAATACTGTTTTTTGTTGGGTTAGGGAATATCTCCCATGGATATTTATCTTTATCTTGGAATGTGGTTATATTTTCAACTCTAAAATGATGAACTATTGATCTTCCAAAATCTCCATCAAAATCTTTTACTCTTTGAGCATTGCAGCTAATTGGTGTTGTAATGAAACGAACTATTCCTGATCCATCATTATTAGCCCAAAAATCCAATCCATCATCATCGGTGTCAAAAATTTCAAACCGATAACATCCAGCATTTAGTGTAATTGAATCCCTATATTGAGTTCCTCCCAACAGTGTGCCACTTGAATAAATTGTATTTCCTTGATCATCAAATAGATCCCATGAAGTTTCAGAATACTGAGTTAAAGAATTTGTTACCCCAGAGTTGGTTTGTACACAAAGGCCAAAAAATGCAGGATATATAGGCGTTGGTTCAAAATTTGCCGATCTTAAATCATTAAATTGATATTGGTCAGAACTACCATTTGGATTTTTTGATTGTGCATAAAAAATATTTTGATTTGTGTCTAGACTTTGCCAAAGACTATTAGTTGAAGGTAATTCTATTTCCTCTTTTTCTAAAAATTCTAAATTTCCACTCCAAGTAAATATTTCGGGATTATTAGCATTGTTTATCCAATACTCAATAGTTAAAGATGTAAGCGTAGAACTACCAGTATTTTGAATTATTATTTTTGGATTAGAACATGTAGGATTGTTTCTTGAATGTACAATTTTGTCCGTTGGAGAAAGTATTTCAACAACAGTTGCATCTAAGGCGAAATTTGGATCGCCATAACTAACGAGTTGATTACTTACCCAATAATTTGAACTACCCGTTGAGTTAACACCATAATCAAAAATATGATTCTGACCAGGTGTTACTAATGAAGTTATATCAACTTCTACTAAATCCGTTGCCTGACCAGGGCACCAGCCTGCTCTATCATAAATCCACGTTCCTCCTTGTGGATATACAGGATTTTCTGAGCACTCAGTCCACACTTGCCAACTCTTAATTGGAGGATTTGCCGCATCTATATTTAAATAATGGATTCTAGGTATAAACTCTCCATCTGCACCATGACCTGTTATTGAAGCTCTTAATTTGAATGCTGATGCATTTGGAAGCATATTATTTATTCTAGGTTCGAAAGCTCCATCTGACATGATAGTTGAATACCCCTTAGATTGTGGCCTCCATATTTGTTGCATTTCCAAAACATCTCTTGGCGGGGTACCTACGATGAAATGAAACTTAATATCTAAATCTTCTTGCCACTGCCCTCCTCCACTAACCGTCATTTGTTTTTTTCCTTTTAAAACAGGAGCATAATCGGTGACATCAAAATACCATGTCTTCCCCTTTGCACCAAAATTCACTCCTCCTCCGTAAGGTGTTACAAATGACATGATTTGAAAAGCCATTGGATAGCGTTTATAATACGTTAAATCACTAATAGTAATTGTTCCGTTAATTGTTGTTGTATCAGAGCTAATTATATTTCCATTTATATCATAAGTATGGCTGACCGCTTCCCAATAAGAGTTAGTTGAAATATTAGCAATACTATCATTCTTTAACATTCCCCAATTCGGCACAATGGCATAAGCATCGACTATATTAGATGGTGCAACTAAGGAATCTAAAAGCGTGTCATTAGTAAACGTTAGTGTATAGTTTCCTTGATAAAAACTGATATTAGGGCGCCAATTCGTTTGTGTAAAAAATTGATTAATTTGATGTCCTCTATCGTAATTCCACAACACATTTCCTGAAAAATTAGCATATGCTGAATTTGTTTCGTCAAGTGAAACAACGCCTCCACCTTCCCACAATGGGTAATGAGCTACTAAATTTGCATAATCTGGATGAGTATTATCTGCTCTTTTATTCATCCAATCATAAATTGTTGATGGTGAAATTTCTTTGTCAAAAATTCTTAATTCTTTAATGTTCCCGTCCCAAAAATAAGCACTAGAAGCGCCATTACTAGCTAATTTTAATGTTGCAATATCAATTGTTCTTGTATGGCCAGTTCCACTATGCCAAAGCAGTCCATTTCTGTAAACTTTTAAGCTTCCTGTGCTAGCATTTTTAGTGAATGCCCAATGACTCCATTCGCCAGTATATTCACTTAAGTTAGCAGCTTTATCAATTCTGTCGTATGAGCTAGTTCCTGAATTTCCACAATCCCAATACATCCTGCCATTGCTCCAAGGAAAATGAATATTTAGTGTTCTTTTTCCTGTTGAGTCATACGCTTCAATAATTGTAGTGTTTTTTGGCAAAACGTTTTCATCTCCATATATCCAAAAAGAAACTGTCACCTCATTGGAAATGCTACTTAATGCAGATACAGGTAAATCAATACTTTCAGCAGAATTAACAGTAATGTAATTTGCGTCTGATGAATACAAGCCTAATGTTGAATTTGCTTGCTCGCCTTCAACCAGAGTTGCGCTAGTTAGTGTAGTATTGGTAAGCGAAAATTCAACTATAATGTTTGATACAGAATCCCAAACAAAAGGTGTAGTGAAATACAATTTATTTATTCCATTATTCAACATTGTATTGCTATTATACACCTCTGTAAAACCATTCGTATGAGGATTATTGCTTAACAACAATGTGTCCGTAGTCAGTTTTAATTTAATACTAAGGTGATTGGCATAAGTACCACCATCCAAAATATTTAATGAAAGAGCATTTATAGTTTGGTTAACTGGTCCAAAACTTAACAGATACAACTCATCAGCTAAATATAAAAACTGAGACTTATGTGCTTTTTGATCAGTAGCTACTACAAAGTCTAAAGAATCTATCCCTGATCCAATGCTTATAGTATCTTCAGATGCTGTGCCAGCTGTAGCATTAGCGGTTTGCTGAATGTATTGCGTATAATGATAAACTGGATTTATGGAATAGTTATACGTATTCCCACTAAAGTTACTGATATTATGACTTTTTTGTAAACTCAAAATCGAGTCTATTCTGGTGGAATCATGAATATAAGTATGGCAGGAATAATCCCAAGCACCACAACCCACTCTTGAGTTTCCGCCAGGGTTATTGTTGTTGTTATCCTTACATCTCATATTATATGACATAATTATTTTCTCAAATGTCAAAGATGTATCATTTGGGAAATAAGCAATCGTATCTCGAGCGCTTCCTAATGGTGCAGTAGTGTTTCCATTACCATCTGTCCAAGCATCATGTATGAAAGTTTGCACCAAAATAGTATCTCCAGGATTTTGAGCTTGAATTAATTGTGGGAAAGTAAAACAAAAGATTAAAAATAGTAGTGTTTTTTTCATCTTATCGGCTTTTTGAATAAGCAACAAATTTAATTTTAATTTTCAATCTCAGTAACACCACCGGAAACGATTAGCTTCATGATTTCAGAAGAAGAAGAATCAATAGGCGTGATATAAGAACGATCAACTACAAATAGCTGTCCTGAGAAAGCATAGGAGTGCGGAAGGTACACCAGCACTTTTCCTTT
>MDTB01093344.1_pt1 | contig 36092 bp, 27 predicted proteins | sample 811161 | NCBI WGS metagenome assembly MDTB01 (sample SAMN05326650, study PRJNA326480) | marine metagenome | isolation source: seawater | place: Mediterranean Sea | collected 2009 | reverse complement strand
CCCAGTTCATGTTTCTTATTAGCAACAAAGTCAAAGTTTACAAAGAAAATCCGAAGTTACCCGTGGGGGACACTCTACGTAAACGAGAGGTGCAAACACGAAGTGTAAGAAAAAACACAAATCATTTGCGCGTAAATACTTTTTTTTATGATTTCATGACAACATATGATGAATTTGCAATCAAAGCTTCTGTTGCTTCTATTGTTTTAGCTGTTGTAATCCAAGGCGATACGATTGTTCTACCTACGTTTGAAAACTACAGAGGATTTTTTTGTCACAAATCCTTTCGAATGAATAGATTGTCACGATACTCGTTTTTTGAATGGAGTGAATGGATCAATAGCTCCACGATACTCCAAACATCATTTCTTGATGCCTATGACACTATCAATTTAAGTGGTAAAATAATTACAGTGTACAACGACAGTACGTTCGATTTGTTAGTGCATAAAACGAAACAAATTATACGCATTCCAGAGAAAATAATTTACCAACATGTTAAATCACCACGTGATATATCTTCTTGTCCTATTTTTTCAGGTACATGCAAATACGGGACAGAACTAGAGTTACAATTTGATGTACTTGGCGTTTGGGATCTCTTGTTTTACAATATATGTTATTTAAATATGAATAACGCTGCTAATGCTAAAATGATACCTTTTTCACCATCTTTACCAAATATAAATACCATTGTTGACATAGATACCAAGAACTATAATGTTACACAAGCATTGGATATTATTTGTAATAAATGGATATTTCGTAGATCGTCGCGTGAAATTTTGTATTATTGGGATGAAAAGCGGTTTGATGCGTATTTATTTGGATGTGAAGAATTTAAACTATCACAATACAGCGATGTTGTTAATACTTTAGCAAAAGCTACCGTGGCATACAATTTTGTAAATCGTGTGTTTTTATTTATAAGTGGTGCGTTTGATTTTCTTGTACCTGACACTTACATTCAAAAAGCACTTTTTTTCGAAGATAATCCATTGGAAGCTATGAAATTTTGTTTAAATTCACAATCATATTCTAAGCACACTTTATTATGGTTTTTGCCACATTGTTACCAGATATTTGCAAGATACGTAAGAAAATATCCTAGTATGTTACAACAGGCACCATACATAAAACAAATATTTAGAAAATTTTGCAAGAAGCGGGCAGTGTTAAATGAAAGTTATCATTTTTATGTACTACGGGGGGATATTAAAGGTGCTAATGATATATTTTAAAACAACCTATATAATTAACGTAATTGTATTTTTTAGAATAACTCTCCACTTTACGTTTATGAATAATAAACTAAATGTAGATATGTTGGGTTACAATAAAAGTAGCCTTTTTCATAGTATACATTTCATACTATGTTGTTCTATAAGCGCGGCATACTTATTTTCGTATCCTTTTTTTACAGATATGATGGATGTTGATCAAAGTTTTAGTTACCGTATAGACATTGCAAGTTCTTGTAATGATCTTGTTTCTGAATCAAATACAAGTTTGCATCTAGCATATATATCTGGTTTGACCATTTTAGGAATATCGATATTTATGTGGTTTTACATTGCATCAAATGGGACTACTAAAGCGGTTACATGGCCAACTGCTACATTGTGGATTGCTAGTATTTTATTTTTTGTCGCCCAAATGATATTTTTCTTTATATTGGTATCCCGTATTACCATTTGGTTTATGTCATGTGAGAATGCCGCTAAAACGGGGGGTTCTTGCCCCACCACTCGTTTTGAAAAAATGAGATTTCAATTAGAAGATAAAGAGCAGTGTTATTTTGCTAGTGATCTCACTTTATGGAATTCAGAAAACGATTTGTTTAAAGACTGTCAGGATCGTAGTGTTTTACAAGATTATAACCAAAAATTTTCTAGGTGGGATCTTGCTGTATATTACAAGGCAAGTACACTCTGTACAAAAAACGATACCAATTTACCGAAACAACTTAGTTGGTGTTATTATTACGGATGTTCACGAGTTTGTACACCAGAGACTTACAACCTCAATTGGAGATGGATTTGTTTGGATGCTTTGTCTTTACTAACTGCATTGGTATCGTATCTTCTTGTCACATCAGATTGGTATATAATTAAGAGCAGGAAGGACCAATGAGGAGAATGAAACTAATGAGATTAAAAGTTTTGTTTTTAGAATTTGCTGCACGTGTTGGTTCTATATTAGTGTGGGTAGGTATGTGGAATATTATAGTTCTTATGATAGGGGATATATCATACTATAATAACATAACATGCGTTTGTTTTGGTTTTCTATTGTGGGCAATTACAGAGGATTTAAATGTTGACAATAGGGATAGAAGTAAAATGTCATATCATAATTTAAGTTAGATTAATTTTTTATTCACCAGTGGTAGAAAATAAGCACTTGTCATATTTTTTTGCATCTTTAACTCTTTCTATTAACTTCTTACAAGATTGTAGTGAATATGCTATATTCCCTACTTTTAATTCCTCATTGTTCCTGTTCACAATAGTAATATTTTTTGCCATTGCCTGTTTCGTTGGATCATTAAAAGCAAGTTTCCATTGCTCTAATTTTTTAACAACGTCATTTTTGTTTTCAAAGGCATGTTTCATAATCATACCTTTGATATCTTCCTCTTTTAAATTTTGCAATGCTTCATCTTTTGGCACAAAATAAAGACTATCATTCCAAATTTTTTTCTCGTTTGTTGTTAAATTGCTTGTTATACTTTTTAAATGCTTTAGAAATAGACTAGAATTAATTACAGAATTTGCTTGTTCTATTTTTTTCTTTAATTTTGTTTCTTTTTCTGCTTTTTCTGCCTCCATGTTTTTAAACGTTTTTATTGCTTTTAAATTTAATGGCACAGCAGTTTTAAATTCAACTTCATCTTCTTTTAACTCGTTTAAAGCTAATCTTCTCAACTTATTTATATTTTTGGAAGATTCGGTTTTTCCATGTGTACCTATAAACATTTTACGTTGCTCTGTACCTTTAACCAGATTTTGTTTATTTAAAAAGTATTTAAATGACAAGATTCTTTGTTGTATTGGTTCACCGGGGGCACAATTGTCTTCCATAATTATTTTTTTGTAATGTTGTTCATATTCTACATATGCTTTTTGAACATCGGATGAACGCACTTGAAAAGTACAACCCAACTTTGCATTAGCTTCTTGTAGCGTTAATGCCTTAGAACGGGCCAATTTATGATACGCATCAAACTTTTTAATACTAAACTCCATTAGTTCTGACTTGCAACGTAATCATATACATTATATAAACAAAAAAACTACTTATATATATGTCTTTCAGAAAATAGACTTACGTTGTCTTTTAACCATTTTTCAGTAGTAAAAAAGAAATATTAGAGTATATACTACAGACATTTTGTGTACCATACTAAAAAGATAGACTAAGCTGTTACCTAAAAGTTTAACATAATGTCTGCATTACATCCAGAAGAAGTACAACTAAACCATAAACAAGAATACCAACATGAAGTTGAAGAAAGTGTCCAAGTTGGTCCACAAGAGGTTAAAATGGAAATGGACCCTAAAGCCACTGTAAATGACAATAAAGCTAACGCAAAAACATATACAAGACGCATCCTTATTCATTCACAAGCAAACGGAGAGGAGCTAGCCGCCGGTAAGCATCAGATGATTCCTAATGCCGAGCGAATTTTCAAACCAGATTTTTCACAAGGTGATGCTGAATTAAAGAAAGAATTAGATAACTTAGATCTTTCCAGAGGAATTGTTAGTAAGGTTGAAATCATGAGTGTATACAGTAATTGTCCAGCACCTGTTGTCCTTGGCTTGAAGTTATTTCAGCGTCCAGATTCAACCAAGGCAGCTAGTTATGAAGATCTTCGTATTACTAATAATTCCGGTTGGCTTTACAGTTGCGCAGAATCTAAAATGGGGGCACAAGCTTCTCACAGTAAATCTGGTGTGACAAACATCTATGCTTTCATGCCATATGAGCGTACCCGGATGCAAAACGGTGGTTCTGTTGTGTATGAACCAAGTAATGTCATTTCAAACAAATACATTCAACAATACGGCAGCTTTAACTGGAAGAATCTGTGGTCCGGCGTGGTCCAATTTCCGGGGGAATCATTCTATTATGTGGATAAATCGCACGTAGTATTACGCATAATTGAAAACAACTGGGAAATTTTGGGGATGGACATCAAGAATGAACAAGCACGTGAAGGCCGTTACGTAAAGATTGCAACTAACGTTTGTGATAGAGTTATAAAAGAGTTGTACGACAACATCATCTCTAGGATACCATATACTAAATGGAAGAACATTGCAGCTGTATTCAGTTCAGATAACATTGATGAAACCATGCAAGATAACTACAAATTCTCAGTGGAGATGAAAGTATCGTTTATCTACCCTAACTTGACTCAATAGATCGCAACTAACGTTTGTGATTAAAAATAAGCATATTTATAATTTAATATAACCATAATTATTTCTTTAATCTAATGACATTTTAAGTATGTTAAAAAATTACACCAGCCTTCTGGTTCAAGATAGGCACGGTAATATTGACCTTAATTTTCCTAATGACATTTTTCTATTTTATTGTCTTGTCTCTATACTAGTAAGTACAACTCTTATGGTAGTTGCTGCTGCTGCTTTTTCGGGCTACAATCTACAACTTATTGTATTGCATTTTGATATTATACTTATTTTAATACTAGTCTTATTCATTCTAAGTGTCCTCAGACCATGGTTAGTTTTACTGATATCACTGACAGAACAAATGGCATCTATTGAAGTTGCAGTAGCAAAAAACATTCATTTACCAGAAAAAAGAGGAGCAACGGATAAAACACAACACCACATGGCGCCCAGAACGCGACAAACACCAAAAAATGTTGCCAATGCGTATAACAATCAACGAAGTTATGCTAACATAAAGGCTTCCCAAGCTTTACAAATAGAGTCAACAAAAAAAGATGATCCACCACAGAACAATAGCAAAAATGATGACATGGTAACTATCAGTATTGACGAGGATAAATTAAATCAACTTTTCAATCGTGGGCAAGCCTTCAACCATTGAAATGGAAAACCATATATATTACATGACAAATTTGTAGTAAATAAGAATGTCGGGTTCAAAAAATATACACCAACGTTTAAAACAATTTTTAGCAAAAAACTTGCTTTACAGAATTGACAATAAACCTTTTTTTGCATATTACAACGCCTACAGTAAAGAGAAATGGGATACAAAACGGACTTTGTTAGAAAATCCAGATGACATACAAGCTGACTCTAAAGCATTTTTACAAGTTATACAACAGTCCTCTGAAGAAGAACTACCTTGGTTTGTATGTTCAAGGCAAGTAGGTTTATCAGATTCTAATTTTCAACGGGCAATGAATGCCATAAGAAACAGACATTTAAGTGTACAACTTGGAGAAAATACAAAGATTGATTTAGGAATATTAAATTATCTAACACAAATGAATAAAAGTCAATTGGCTATCAAGGTTGGTTCCTCGCACTCGCCAGTCATAAACTCGCATACAGCAAGACTTATGCGTGAACTTTACATTTTAAGGAAAAGTTATAATATTCCATATAAAATTAGACCAGAATCAGAACAATTAAAGAAAATTGTTTTGGATTGGTTTAACGACAATTATGTTTTAGATGAAAAAAAATCAATTGGTTACCCAAGGCGACAATTACTAGAAGAATGTAATGATTTTCTAGTAAATCAATTTGGAGACTCACGAATAATGTATTGCCATGACTCTGTATGGCGATGGTTACTAAAGGAAACAATCAAAGTTGATGATACAGAAAAAAATAGTTCGTATCTTAGACTGCCTATATGGAGAAAAAATAATGAAACCGGTTCGGTTATTCCCAACACTAGAACAAGTAGTGGGCCAGCAGGTGAGTATACTTTGGCAAGAAGACAAAAATTTAGAACAAAACGAAGAAGATTAAATGCAAGAGAAAAAGATGCTGCTAGAAAAAAAATTGAAAATGAGAAAAAAAAACAACGAGAAGATGGAAATTAAAAGATTAATCTCTAATTTATTTAAACAGTATATATATTTTAATTAGCTTATAATAACAAAAAAATGTCCTCTCTTACTCCATTTGAAAAATGTTGTAGAGTACACAAATATATAGATAATCTTGACGAACAAATTATCGTTGTTAAATATATGGAACCTGATTTAAATGAATCCGTCTTTACTGCTACAATACATAATTTACATTTATTTCATCTATGCCATGATCTAAAGATTTCTAAACGTATTAAGGTGTTTCATATTTTTCCTAATAGTGTAAATTACGAAAACGTTAAAGAAACTTTGGTAACTACTCATGGTGTCCAAGACCCAGAAAATATTTTGTTACACCGAAACCAATTTAATGAAATTAATTTAACAGAACAGTTCATTGATTTCGATAAGGTACCGTTTAATAATTTAAATTTTTCACCTCCTCTACTGCGAAAAAAAAGTGTAATGCTATATAATTATAACACAGGCGATGACATTGTAAAAAGGTTTAGCTATCTGTACCCAATCATTGTGATGAGAGAATCCTTGTTTAATTACAACAAAAAATATTCAAATAATCTTTACGAGTTTTTAAGAGAATACTTACAGAATGTCAAATTTGTAGGTGAATCACACAATGCCTTGAACAAACATCTTTTTGGTTTGTTTCCTTGGAATGATGCTTATTACAAATGGCATAATCACAGTAAAGTCATACATTATTACAACCTATTATTCATGTTGTTTCAAATCGGTGGTGAGGTAAATTCAAACATACAGGGCAAAACAAAAAGATTTAATATTGAATTTACTGACGAAACAAAAAAGAAGGCTTGGAGAAGCGTAAGCAAAAAAATTGATCAGTATGCAATACCATTTACAAATAATACGTTTAATGATGATCACTCATTATTTAATTTAGACAACCGCACCTACAAACACCAAGAACACAATGAGTACAACAAAGAGCTATGGCATGACATTAGTTTAAAAACAAATAATATAGAAACTAATATCCAGTCTCTGAGACAAAAAATGCTTTTGTTTCTGAAAAAGTTAAAACTCTTAACACCAGACCGCTACAATGTTTTGTATAATTGGAATTATCCTTTAAAGCCAACACCCAATGATATAACAAAAGTTTTCAGATCCATTCAACAGTTTAGTATGTATCAAGTGGGTTGCATTGAAAACCAGTATAATTATAAATTCCAATTTAATAAAACATTTGCCTTAGATCTCGGGAATACAACACTAACATTAGACCAAGAGTATAATTGTATGCATCAATATATGAAACCAAACATTGCCGGGATAACAACAAATAGTAATGATGAAAAGTTTATTAACGCAATAAAACAAGTGTTAAAATTTGACAAGAGTATTCAACTTTATGATAGTTGGATGGAGCCATTACTGAAGGAAATTAAAGAAAAACTTGGTGTTGAAAAAATACCTGAATATGCGGATTCAACAAGTTCTAATACTTTTATTGATTTAGCTGATGAGGATAAAAACTTTTCTGATGATAATAGGAACGAGTTACTAGAGTATCTTTTGATGTAAAAAAAATACTTATGTTAAGTATATCTTAAAGTCTTTAAATATGTTCTGCCATTGTAATAATTCCTTTCCTCTCTCTTTAATTCGTTTTGAAACTCTTGGTAACAATAAGATAATTCTGGGTGTTTTATTGGATTATCAAATACTGATGCAAGAATTGCTACACTAAATAATCCATATATGATTATAGGATACAATATCAATGTACCTGTCCTTCCATAGGCTGCATACAGTCTTATTGGTTGTACACTAAAGTATAAGAACAAAAGTAAACGTAAATGCCATTTGAAACAAGCTGGTTCTTTAACGAAGTATGACTTTTCAAGGTCTTCAATTAACGGCCATAGCTTATTTATTTTACGTTTTAAAATGTTAAAAAGTTCTGAACTGCTATTAAAATTTACTATTTTTTTTTCAAAGTCGTTCATTTCTTGTCTTATACCTAAACAAAGCTGTGCTTTTTGTTTTACATTTACTTTAGATATTCCGCAACATAAATAATTGAAAAAGGTTGGTCTCATGGATTTTTGTGCATCATTAAAAAATTTTATCATTTTTTCTCTCAGTGAGTTGGTGTGTTTTATAATTTCTTGAAATTCGTTTGCTTGTTGATTTCTTGCCATCATTAAAATACTATGAGAGATTAGCATAACTTTATTTACCTGTGCCATAATTTGTTTCCAATTTGAAATATTTTTAGTTACAAGTCCATGGTATAAAAAACCTATAATAATATCTAGACTATGTACTGCCAAAAGCTCTATGTGTTCCCCATGTATTTCATCAATATACCAAATCCAAAATAACGCAATCCCCTCACTGAGTGCAAAAACTATAATAAGCAGTAGTAAAAGTTCAGGGAGACTTTTAAGACCACATTCTGTAAATGCCATTATTAATGTGCATGTATATAAGCAACCATTAAACTAATTTATACTTCAAAAATTAGTAACTACATATTGATTATGGAAATAGATACTGGTCTCGACAAAAGTTTAGGATTGCATACCATAATTGAACATTTAAGAAATACTAAAGGACAAAAAGCTTTGCAGCTTTTAGACAAAATACGCAAAATTAAATTAAAGGATTTTATGCGAACGCATACTCTTCAAGAGGCATCTACTCATGGTTTCGTACCAATAGATTGTTTGGCTGAAAATATAAACTGGAAGCAACTACGAGGTAGATACAGTGTAAAAGAAATTTTAAATTGGGGTATGACGTTTGATGTTGCACTGCAAATGGGTTTAGAACCAAAACATATAGGTGGTAACGACGGTTTGAAAGTCTTATTAGAGATTGGTGCAACATCTGATGATATCAAGGGATTTTTGACAACCTTTCATGATATTACTGAAGCTAAATGGGAACCACAAATTTGCAAAGAAGCAGGATTTACTTTTATGGAAATAGTAGCCATGGGTGGTAACTCAAAAACGATGCACAGAAATCAAGAAAACAATTGGAACATAAAAACGCTAGTCCTTGCATTTGACCCCGATGCAAAAGAATGGCTAGCCGCTGGGTTTGATGACAAATGTACACAGTTATGGAATTCTACTAATTATAGAAATTTTGTTGCATCAAAAACCTCTTTAATTGTTCCTAATAAAGATATTGTGGACAACAATTTTAGTAATAATGAAATGAATTATAAACCTCGAAACAACACAACAGTAAATACAAATAACAGCATCATAGGACAACCAAAATTTGTTGCGTTAAATCTATAAACTTTTTTGATGTCAAATATACATGTAGAAGATGAAATTGTAAGTGGTAATATTTTTCATGCCTTTCCTGATACAGCTACTGATACAGCTACTGTTTTTTTTACCCCGTTCTCATTTAAAATTAAAAGTATCAATGGGGTACTATTAGTCATCTGGTTTATTAGTTTAATACAATGTCTATATCAACTCAGGAAACACCCTAATATAAAATACAATAATGAGTGAATTGGTAAAATCTAAGCCAGAAACATTAGTTGAGAGGGTTACATATTTACAAAAATTATGTTACAAAAAAGTGATAAGACCAGAAAAAGATAATTCCTTAAATGAAGAAAATAGTCTTATATGTTTAGCGGAAAATATACTAAAACAACTTTTATTAGACCTTAATATTAAGGTTGAAAATACGAAACAAGTAGAACAAAAATTATTGTTAATAAACATTTATTTAGATACTTTTGAAAAAGAAGTGCTTGGATCACAATCAATCGAAGGCAGTAATGTCACTATAGAACACCTTATTTCACATGTTGATACCATTATACAAAGGATGGAAATTAGAACAACCACTTGGTGTGTTATTAATTAAGTTAATTTTTAATATTCCCTTCTTAAATTATTTTTTATTCTATCTTCTAAACACTGTCTACAATACCCATAATACATTGCCCTGCCACATTCCGGACAAGTTCTCACAGAACCAGTATCAGGCAATGGTTGATACTCGTTACCATATTCGTCTTTATAATCTTCTTGAAGTCCATTTAATTGTTGTTGCATTCTATTTCGTTCACGACTATCATTTAATCCACAGGAGTCAGCATTCATTCTTGCAAGCTGAATCCTATATGAAATTGTACGTCGTATTATTTTAAATTGTGGTCTTAATAGATTCATTTGTTTTTTTAACTATCTCAATATATACCTTATGCAACAATATATACATTTGCATACTTTTACAATCGATAGCTACAGGTCCATAAACAATCATAACCACCACAACCACCATTATTAGGCCATCCATATACATTACAACTGTATCCACTATTACACCAACCACTACAAGAAGGACAATTAAAACGGCAACCAGAGTATTGACAAGTATGAGTATTACAATTTTGGGTATATGAATTACAATCATTACCCATACTAGAACTACATGTTTGTGAACCTGTACCGCATGAATGTGAACAACTACCGCAACTAAATGAACAAACCCTACAGTCACTACTAGCATCATTACCAACAGTAGTTGTGCCTTTGCCTGTTGGACACGCTTTACAATCACTAGCCGCATCAGCGCCAGTTTGATCTCCGTATTTACCATTAGGACAATATTGACAAACATCGACTGAAGCACCACCTGTAGTAGTTGAATAAGTTCCTTTAATACAGTTTTTGCATGAAGTTTGACCAGCCGAATTTTGATATTTACCTGCTCCGCAACTGGTACAAGAAGTAGCTTCATTGTCTCGTGTATAATCCCCAGCTTTTCCCTGTTTACCCGCAGGGCAATTTTTACAAGATGAAGATGTCAGAAATGGTTGGTATTTTCCATTTGGACATGCTTTACAATTATTCAGACCAACTACATCTCCGTAGAAACCCGCTTGACAATGGTCACAATAAGTTAAACAATCTGCAAGGTAACTCTCGTATTGTGTACCAATGTAACTTTCCTGACAATTACCAGACTCCTTACCTGTCGGACATGCGGTGCAACTAGTACCGGTAAACGAACTTGAACCTTGGATGTATCCCATTGCACACCATTTACAACTAGTTTGTGCCGCAGTATCTGTGAATCTTCCTTCGCTGCAACCTTTGCAACTAGTTTGACCAGCCGAATTTTGCCATTGTCCTGCTTCACAATCCTTACATCCACTTTGACCATTTAGATTTTGATATTGTCCAGCTTGACAATTCTCGCATCCATCGAGTCCTGTTGTTGATGCATATGTCCCAGCTGCACAGATTTTACAATTCTTGATTTTGTGATCGATCTCATCTTGGTATTTACCTTCCGCACATGCTTCACACGTTCTGTCCGCTGAAGCAGAACCATCAACAAAGTAATAACCGGAACCACAATTGCTCCATGTTGTACAAGAAGAAGTACCAACGGTTGAGGTATATTTTCCTGTTTCGCAATCCTTACATGTATCCTTGCGATGTGATGTTTCGTCTTGGTATTTGCCGACAGGACAATTTGTACATGAACCTGCTACTGTTGTACTCTCACCTCCGAATTTTGTGCCTTCATCACATACTGTCCAATCCTTACAAGTTGTACTATCACCATATTCGTCTTGGTATGTTGACCCTGTACATGCAGTGCATGCTCGAGGACCATTTGCATTTGGTCTATAAACTTTATATCCGGGATCACAATTTTGACAAGTACCATTACTATTGGCAAAGAAACCCGTTGGGCAATCCATGCATGTATTCAATCCCGGATTTCTCTGTTCGTATTTTACGCCATAGTTACAATCAGTATCATCTTCGGTACAGCCCGGACTATCTTCATAACTTTTTTCGAAACGAACATTGAAATTTCGCGCTTTAATGTGATATACTGTAAATGCATTTGTATTTTCAGTTGGAACAAGACCATAATCATGATATCCAAAGTCTTTAAATGGTTTATCATCTGGGAGTGCTAGCCTAGCAAATTTATTCATAAATTCATCAGCACGATAAGGATATATACAAAGTCGCTGACCGGTTGATGAAATTGTGTTACCAAACACGTGATAACCATTGTTAAATGCATGTTCAAAGCAATATTTAAAGTGAGTAACAGCAAGTTCCTCGCCAGTAAAAAATTCGGTTCCAATGTGCCGCTCAAAACTCCACCCCTGCCAATATTTATAATACAACAAATTGTTGTCCAAAACAGGCTTCCCTTCCAAAGCTCTAAAATTGGCATAATTTAAATTTATAAATTCGTTTGACCTTTTATACCAATGCATATTGTTTTCTATGGTTCCAAAACCAAAACCGCTTGTTGAATATTGCAAAACCTCACACGTTTCGTAAAATGTCGCGTCCCAAAAACCTCCATTACCATCATAATTATTATAATATGTAACCTCTAAAAAATTACATGATGGTTCTTTATTACATTCTAGACGGTAATGTTTGTATTCGTCCATTCCAAAAGTAGATTCCGATACCGCTTCACTGATAGTTTCATGAAATATTTGCTTTGATTTCTCAGGCACGCATCTTATTTTCTCTACCTCTGCATATCTGTCGGCTGTAGTTGTGAATTGTCTGTAACTTAAGTATTTGTAACTATCTTTCTCTGGGTTGACATACCTCAGCACTTTATCCTTGTCGCATGTCCCTACGCATGAGGTAACAGCACCAGCACCAGCACTGGCTGTATATTTACCTGCTGGGCAAAACTCACAATATGGCGCATCTAACGTTGCGTCATTTTTATAATATGAACCTGCCGGGCAAGCAACGCAATCGCTTGCTTCATCATGAGATTCAGCTTGTCTGTTTCTTAAAAATTCAAAAACAGGTGAATATCCTTCAATAAAAAAACCATCTGCTGTATCTCTATCTGCAACACCATGAACTCCTGAGTAATCAAACATGGAGTTGTAGTATTTTAGTTGACCATTATATGTAGACCAATCATTTACTTTTATGCGAAGTTTACCTGCATCCAATGTGTCATGATAATAATTTTTCTCTAATACCTTTCCCGATGGACAATCTTTGCATGTTTCTTGTTCCGCTTCATCTTGGTACTTTCCTGCTTGACACAACAAACACAATGTATTTCCATCTTCTTTTTTGCTTACATACTGACCCGGTGGACACAAATCACAATGAGAAGACCCAGCCCCATAAGCATATTTACCTTTCGGGCATACCTTACATGTATCTAATGCAGTTGTATCTGCGTATTGACCGGGTGGACAAGGGAGACAATTACTGCCAGCACGTGAATTATATTTACCAATAGGACAACGGCGACAAGTTGCTGAACCTTTCGAATAACTGTCTAAGAAACTTATAGTCAAACAGGTTGCAGAAGTTATACCTGAAATCTCCGGATTTAATGCATATATTGCTACATTGTTATTTTCACTTTTTGGGTATGTATCTGGATCCCAATCCATTGTTGTCGATACAAATACCATACATATTTCATTAAGACTATCATATTCAAATATCTTCAAAGCATCAGGTATAGAAGCGTGTCTATTGAAAAACATCGATACCCTGTTTGCACATTTTACAAGTGTCATGTCAACTATAGAGATACTTATGCCATAATTTGAATTATCCAAATAAGCAAAATTTTCAAACTTCAGACGGTAAATTTTTGGATCCCAAATGCCGTTGCAGCTAGTTCTGTAATCTGTTATATCTAAATTTACATTTAAACCATATTGTAATGCTGATTCATCCCTATCTCGACAATTTGTCTGGATGGCGCAAAGGTAAGTGCGACCGGTGTAAGCATCTCGGCTTGAACATCCTGAATCTGAAGATTTTCGACAATTATTTTCGAAATAGAATAAACTTGAACCATCCATAAAACATCCTGTCTGTGCAATACCTGTTGTCCAAGTCAAGTCTGCTTCTGTGTAGGTGTAACCCAAAACCTTAGCAGCTGTTTCACATTGCGCTCTTGTCACAATATGTTCTTCCTCGCTACAGAAACCACTACTTTGTTTTTCATAATAAACGTAGTCATCTACGTAATTGGTGCTACCACTAGAACAGTATTTACACCCATCAAAGTAATATATGTTTGCTGTTCCAGCTGTTTTTTCAACGTCTGCTTGATCTGTATCTCCGTTTAATGCCAGCGAAACACTTTCATATTCTTTTAAATTAACACAAATATATTTAGAGTCACTTGAATCGAATGAAAAATGTGTATAACTTCCATAACATAAATCTACTACGTCATCAATACTTGACGCGGTACCTTTAGAAGGATTTAAACTAGATGGAACATCATCATATTTTATCTTAAAATTTGCAGCATAAATGCTGTATGCCTTCGGGTTCATAAATCTTAAGACCTCTGTATCGGTAAATGTTGTATCTTCCTCGTCTTGATGTATGTGTCTGGTTTTACAACATACAGACATTCGCATTTCTATTACCTCACCAGCAGTGACATTTTTGCCTACCGTAACAGCTCTTTTTAATATATGTTGGTTTGGGATCTTTCTTAAGAACGGATTGTTAACAGGGCAGCGAGGTAAATTCCCAGTATCTGCTACATCTACAGTATCTGCAACTAAATGATTTGCTGCGCCTGTATCATAACCCGGGGGGCATATTAAACAATTTTTATTACCGGATTTTATCCTTTCAGTTCCATTGAACGATGGGAATCGATTTAATTTGTCTCCATAATTGTACGTATCATCAAAAGGTACCGATGCCCAGTTATCAGGGCAATTGAAACATGACGTCGTATGTGAATCAAATACCGGACTATCATAAACATCCACCACGGGGTCGAGATTTATCATACTATCAAATAACCACATGTTTTGTGTATCTTGATAGTACATAGGCCGTGGTCCCTTCATCCCCATAACCCATTCGTCTACATCATGCCATTCATTGAAAGGTGAAGGATAGTATGGAATTTTCCACCACTCATACGGATAAATACTCAAATCGCCTCTTGAAATAAACTCCTCTTCAATTGTAATAAAATCTGACTGAATAAAACGATTATTATTTTCATCTTCGGGTTGGTGACACCCTGTAGCACCATCCGTACAACAATATAACATTTCTGGATTTGATAAATCATTATCGCGTATCCATCTGTTCAACGTAGCATGCTCGAGTTTAAATTCACCATGATTAATTGTGGCGATATATTTCCCCAGTGTGCACTCTGGTTCAAAATTTGATGACATGAAATTTATGTACTTTCGCCTTACTCCGATTTTCATGGTACTTGTTACCATAGGTGTCGTTTTCCACGGATTATCTATTGAACTGTAAAACTTTCCAGCAGGGCATACTTTACATTTACTCTGTCCTGCTTCATTTTGATAATAACCATTATCACAACCATAACAACCGGTAGTAGTCCATTGAGCTTTTGTAGCTCTTGGGTCGTATGGTCTTCCATTGGAGTCATAGGATGTTTCGACTTGTGAATAGAAATAAGCAGAATTTAAGCGTACCCATGGGTCATAGATACCATTATTAAATTGCGTTAATAAAGAAGCACATTCTACGTTGGGATCATCTTCAGTTGTGCCATTCAACGAACTGAATAAACAACCTTTGAATGGTGCAGTGCCATACAAGTTCTCATTTCTTTGAAGCAAATGTTGATCTGGATCGTATTTGGATGACAGCGTACTATGCTGTAGTTCAAATGGTTGATTGTAAAAGGAATACCTTGTATTTGAGTGTCCCACTGAACAATAGCATGTAGGTGCAAATCCTCTTGGAACACCAAAACTCTTAGTTAAGTTTTTAAGTTGCATATTTAATTTTGGGTACGGATTGTAAAATGGTGAATCTTTCCCTCTGTGTAAATCTTGACTGCTTCCTCTGCATTGTTGTTTGTTGTAATCTCTAAAAGGGACTTCAACAGGAAGTGCTTCGCTGCTAGAAAATGTTTCATGATAAGCTGGTTGCACTACATTGTAATATTTACCTTGTTCAAAGGCAAGTATAGCCACATCCTGTTCAATAATTATATTTGACTTTAATGCTATTGGCAAGTCGGTTTGTAGTTGTTGTAACTTGTAATAATTATAGGTAGTAGTGCTTGTGTGTCTCAAATAAATGTTTCCATCAATAGCAGCATTTTTTAAATCTAAACATTTTCCTGTGAATTTTCTTGAATGTAAATCATTATCATAACAATATGGTTTAATGGCTGTTTCATAGTCAATTTCGTTATTTTCATCAATAACATATGCAGTAGTAAGTATTCTACGGTCTAGTATAACAACGCCATCGTAGAAATATCCATATTTTTTTGTGGTTGTAGAATCAAACGTTAATTGACCCATGTTAATTAATTTTGTTAAGCCTATACCATTTACCGTATTTATTAATTCACCCTTCACCATGGTAGCAAATTTAGTATTTACTTCTTTGAACATATTTGGGCATTCAATGTCTAATAATAACTGTTTGTAACTAGAATAATTTCCATGGTATGTCTCACGATTTGAAATATTAATCAAAGTTGCATCGTTTAATGTGTTATCATGTTCATAACATAAGTATCCTAATTCCTTTCTATATGCACTGGTTGCAGTTGCTTCACGTGGATCGCCAATTGTGTCATACCCTTCTGTCCATTTACCTATAATATTTTTCATACTCGGCAAGTCAACTGCAAGTGAAGGGACTTCCTTTTTAAAGTATGGATAATGTACATTATTTATTGTATCCTTTTCTCTGTTTATTTGCCCCCATGACACCCGCTCAGCATTTTCATTTATGCTCCATTTTTTCTTTAAATAATTATACGTGACACAATCGCTTGTGTTTTGACATTGCAAATATTCACCGTAATGATTCAAGAAATATTTATTATGCAATGGCATGTCAAACCTAATATGTTTATCGGGTACACTTTCATTTGCCTCTTGTTCTAAAAATTCCTTTAATACATTGCTTGCAAATAAGGGACTTATATTCGTGTTTATATGTTCCACAAAGGCACCTAATTTCGTTTCTGGGGTATAATTGTGTTGTCCACAATAAGGAAAATAAGCAATATCACATGTTTCATTATTAACTTGTAAATCGAGATTTGGATAAGTCCCAGAATATTCACAGAAAGGACAATGTGGACAAAAGATTTTACCGACCACCTTATGCCATCTACAACCATTGCTTTCAACTTGGTTTGAGGGCCATACTGTGTAAACATGATCCTGTACGTTTTTAAAAGCATGCCATGTTAAGAACGGATTTTGTATTCCTTGTTCATGACCTTCGCGACAGAAGTCGTAAAATTTTTCTAAGCATCTATTTGTAAGTATCGAATTTACTTTGTCTTCGGTATTGAATGTAAGCCCCTCTGTAGAACTGTCTTCGTACAAATCTACGTTTTGAATTAAGTCCCCATTTAAATCGTATTCACATGCTGTTTCGTATGTTTTTGAAACAGAAATGGTTTTCCCTGATGATTGGATAGTTGCAAATGTATTCAATGTTTTTTGTATTCGTTCATCGATTGGACAGTCAAAATAAGCTATCCAATTTTGATAATCTGTATTGGTTGTTAGTCTTACTAGATCCTTTGTGTTATCTATTAAACTCTGATGCCAATCAACTACATTACTTAATGGAAAAATGTACCTAGTGTCAAATGAATACATGCCTTGATAAACATAACAATCGCCGGAACGCATGTTAAAAAGACCTTTACTGTTTCGGTAACTCTGCATTGCTAACGTTGCACACTCTGCCTTTGATTTAATCAATGGTCCTGTAAAATTATTATAAAGGCCAGCTGAAGGAATGTTATAAGTGTGCATTATTTTTCCGTTGTCGCTACAACATTCCCCGTTTCCTAACTCATTCGGGTGTGAACTTGGGCACTCACTATCAAACATGTCAATCGCTACAGTTTTGTCAAAACTATTTATCTCTGTAAACAGTTCTTTTGGAGGTCCATAGATTGGCCATGGTTTGTGTTCATAGAAGGTGCTCAAATACAGATGATTAGAATATTCTGTAAAATCGAGTTCGCCAACAGAAAACATTTTTTGTTGTTTAAGCGGGCAATCTAATACTTGGCATACTCTGTCCGGGTTATTGGGAAATCGTAAATCAATATTCCCAACAAGTGGCTCTGGACAGGTAACACACGATCCGGGTGAATCTACACCATCTAAACAATACACTGAACGTTTGTACGATGGTTGAAATACTTTGTCTGTGCTTTGAAATATTAATTCTATATCAGATATTTGTGGACATCCATAAAATAAACCGCTAGTGCTTTCTGGGCTTACACATGGGTCAGTAATACCAACTGCCCTTTGGTATTCTTCATACCATATTTCATTTTGCCCAAGTTGTATTTTACCACAAACACCATTGCACTGGTTTTTACAGCCGTCACCTGCAAAACCAAATTGACAATTTTCACAATTTAGACCATCCCAAAATCCTTGTTTACTCGATTTTTCACAAGAGCATGCCGAACATTGTAGTAATCTTATTGTTTGAGGTTGATTTTGAATACTTAAACCATTTAAATTTAATTCTGATGTACGGATGTGACTACAAGTTGTGTCTCTATACTTAAACAATAAATTTTCTGTGATACCAGTCGATAACTCAAACACACCCCATGTGTCATATAATGGCCTTAGTTCTCTGTCTATTTTCACTAAATTAATATCTGGATCACATGTATAATGGTCTGGATTATCAGTAAATCTATTTGATTCCATGTTGCCATCTTCTATATTTATTAAGACTTCATCTCCATCCTGAAAACTTGGTTTTTGTTCAATGAGTTTTTGTACCATAAGTGTGTTCCTTTTGTACCAGTTTATTGTAGGACACCTCATTCTTTCTGTAGATGAACATGCTTGTATAGCACTTCGTTTATTTATTGTTGTACCATTTGCAACAAATTTATAACCACAACAATACATACCATGATGATACACGTAAGGATGTGACTCAGGACAAACAGATATGAACTTAACTGTTGTTATTAAAGAATCTGTTGATTGCTTTCCTTTGTTCGATACGTAAAAATCTTCTAAATACGTTTCTCCATCAGTAGACGTTTCGGTTATAAATGAAGTCATTTTAAATGAAGCAGTGCCATACTTGTCCGTAGGGTTGTAATTTAAGTATTCACTATCGTACAGTTTCAAACCGCCTGAGTAAGTAGCATCGTTTATGCTTGATGGTACATCAAAAACGTATTCTTTAGACGATGTAATTTCTGATACACTCCATGTAGATTGACCAAATGTATTGCCTTCTGGACCAATCTCAAATTGTTGATACAACCCCATAAGTTTGTCATTAACCAATGTCATTGTTGCCTTACCGTTTAAAACAACAATATTAACAATATCCTCTTCCTCTTGTAAATCTACATTAACACGTATTAAATCTTCAACAATGTTTGCAGTTGCACCTGTATATTTTACAGAACACGTACCATGACCACCACAGGTACCTTCTGCTGTGAATGCACCGGGGCATATAAATTCACAATTGCCATCGATTCCGCTAACATAACCTTGTTCGCAGGCACACTGACTTGTACCCTTATTATTTAACAAACAGGTTCCTTTACCAGAGCATATTAATTCATTCATAATAAAATCCTTATCTTCATCTGATGGTAGTTGATAACCAATCATCCCCTTAGACCAACCGGGACAAGTGGCTTCACATGCTTCGCCTCTAAATGGTGATTGAAAAGCTGACGCCCCACCAACAGCATATGATGGTACTTCTATGGTTTGCCCCTCCTTACTTTCTTTTATAAAATATGCACGGGATGCATAACTGCTAAAACTGAAACAACTACAGGAACAGTCAACATTACAGACTCCCCGTCCATTACATGGTACTCCTGTGGTACTGTTGCTACCCGGGCATGTCAAAGTGCAATCATCGCCGCATTTGTAACTTGGATTTGATGCCGATGCTTTATCATTTCGGATAAATTCATTCTCATCAAAAATATTATCTTCTTCGACATTTGGTGTCATATCCGAGTTATCAATCACACTTGCTTGTACGTCTTTACAAATTCTTAAAAAATCTATTGGAATATTCCCAGCGTCATACTCACCTCTTCCATTATTTACACTCAAAATATTATTTTCGTAAGTAAAATAATCATGCCCACCTACTAATGCACCATGCGTAGATGTTTTTAAAACATTAAAGGCATTAGGTAAAATATTATTGTTACAATTACAATCCGTCTTACAGACTCTTTCAATATAGTCCCAACATGAATTTAAGTCACAAAAATACTCTGGATGTGCACCAGTGCCCTTAGCATACCATAAAGCCGTATCAAAATAATGTGTACTACTTGTTACCACAAAATTAGTTATGCAAGGACATTGTGCACACGCAGAACCAAATTCACCGCATAGAGGCACAGATTTGATATGTGTTTTCTTGCAAAATTCATAATTTACATCACCATTTGTTAAATCACCGACGGTATTTTCTGCTATAATATCATATGTATTTAGGTAAAATGTACATTTTTTAACGTCTTTTTGATAAATGTAGGCATCTACTACATCTGAATCTATAACAATATCATCACATGCTACATCCGTTTCCACACCCGTGTGTTCAGAGTGAACGCTTAAATATGAGGTATCTGCATTTGGAAACCCTGTTGTACATGAAAGAGGTACAGTTCTTGTTATTGGTGTATAACCATCTATGTTAATATCAGAAATTGTTATAGAATGTTTATTTTCTATTCGACTTTTAATTGCGTTTAAATCTTCATTTTCCAATAATATTTCGTTTTCTATATGCGTTGTAGCTAATCCACGAGCAGAATTCATGGGACAACCGTATTCGTTAATACAATATGATCTAAACTTAGAGTCCGTCTCGGCAACACAACGTGGTCCAAAATCTTGGTATTGTAAGTATTCATTTAATTCACAACAAGTTTCAGGTGCTGGCGACATCAAATTACTACAGGAATGACACTCATTGATAACTTGATCTTCAACTATCTTTGTATAACAATATTCGTTGGGGTTGCATGTTTCAGTGCCACACAAACAGTTACCTTCCTGTAAATCTCTAACTGCATTAGTACATTTGTTTCTACCTATCGTATTCTTTCTACAAGTTTTGGATGTTAAATTTTTATCTATTCTTTCTATGTATTCCGTTATATTTTGAAACCATGGTTTTGTGACACAATAAGTTGGGTTTAAAATACCAGTAGCTGTTGCTACAGAAGACTTTATTGACGCAAAATCATATAAAGTCTCAACAATTTCTAAACCATCTGCTGAATAAACTACTTCTTTTCCCGGGTAGCCATTAATAATATTACTATCAGTACAATCGCGTATTTCCTCAATAACAAATTCATTTGTCAATTCGTTAAATTTGGTTATAAAAAACGGAAACAAGCATTGCCCATGTGTTGTTGTTTCTATCGATTTTACCTGTGGGCATTCTATTTTAGATATTAAACCAAAGTTAAATTTACTTTCATCAAATTCATATTCTATATTATTGTGTTGATATGCTTTCACAAGGCACCACTGGTTTTTAAACATAACAAATTTAGATGTACTCACAGGTAAAGGTTGCCATGAAGTATTATTTTTGTTATATTCAACTCTGTACCTACCATTTACAAGCCGGTACGATGGACACTTTGATTCATAAATAGTCTGGTAAAATCGAGATGTTACACTATCTATGTTTGTTGGTTCTGCATTTTTTGCATAATCCGATATTCTAACTTCTTGGTTTGTGCTTGGCCAACTTACTTTATCTGATACTGGAATTGCTGTTGCATCAAATGTTGCACGAAATGGATTTTTGTTACTATTCGTAAAATTAGTCCATGTACAACATTTGTCAATGTTATCACCATTAAGAATATTTGTACAAGAGTCCTCAGGCGAGAATAAAAGAAGTACATTGACTTGGATTGATTGATCTCCGTATGTGGTACCATCTTCCGTTTCCTTGTTTGCCCAGTCAAAGATAATTGGTACATCATTGTTATCTTCATCCGCTTCTCTAACCTCAGGAACATATATTGATACATAAGACACAATAGAATTGTGATTACTAGGTTGCGATGCCGATTTCAATATCACGTTAAAACTTACATTATCTTTCGAAATACCGACACAATCATTTAATGATTCACAATACTTCTTTGCGTAAATATATGTTGAAAACGTTTTGCTTTGGTCTATGTAACCACCATACTTTGCATAAACTTCAGTTGCATCCATTAAATTGAAATCAGAAAACGTGTTTCCAATTCCTAGTAAACTTGATCGTATGGATGTTCTATAAGCATTATTAACACATAGACAGGTACCAGTGGCAGGAGAACACCTACCATTTTCTAAATTACATTTTTTACATTTTTCTTCGCAATTAAATCCTGATATTACATCGTCAGTGCCAGAATTGTAACATACACATGATCCAATATTTGTCAAAGTGAATGAATTTGTTAATATGTCAGTAACACAATTTGAAGGACTTACTTCTGTTCCATCATTCGGTTCAGCACAACATTTGCCAAGTCCAGTTTTTTCATTACAGGCAGAATTATCAAACGAACTTATTGGACAGTTAATATTGCAACGATCGCCTGATAAACCTATTTCTGTGCATTCACAATCTACTTTTCTACATTGCCCGCTTTTTTGGACACCATTTTCTGTATAAACATTTACAGAGCCATAAGTGCCCAACGATGTACAATCAGTTTCATAATCTAATTTTCTGTCTTCATTATTACTTAATGATTGTGGCAGTGTTATAAATATTTGGTCACGACAATATGCAGATATATTATGTGATAAAGCATGCGGAGCAAATACATCATGACTTGATAATCGACTTACACAGAATTCAGTAAAATCCATGTCATCAACCATACTTGTACATCCATTTGTACAGCTTGCAAGACCTGCTTTTAACGTGGCAGCAGCTTCGTTTTCAGCATCATAAAGATTATCACAAAACTCCTTTTTATTAAAATTTTGTCTCCATGGTCTAAATGTATCTCCACAGTCACTACAATCTGTGTACAAATCTCGGAGACTTTCTATACAATAATCTGCAAAAGAATAACTATAAAAAGCTTGTTTACATTGTAAATTTTCGGTGCATTCACTTATGTTCATTTGAGTTGGCATCGTTGCATGTAGTATAAAATCTTCAACCCATGAATCAATTGTAGTAGTTAAAAAATTATTTACTTCAGTTAAACAAGTATTATCTTGCCCACAAAATAATTCTTTATCATCATCTGATACTGCATATACTTCTAAAAGATTTGTACATGTTTCTGCCCAAGCTACATCATTAGTTAACATTGTATTGCATTCAGTCACATTATCATACTTTTCTAGGCAAATTACATCTTCAATATCTACTGGTTTAGCCAAAAAGGTATCACAGTTGGAATAACTTAAATCGTTGTTACTAAAAATATTATATAAATATGTGCCTTTCACATTATCGCTATTATAAAGAACTCGCATATCATGAACTACTAATGCCGTGTTTTTTTTCTCTGGTTGAGAAAACTCAATCTTACTAATTTGTTTAATGCTGCATGTATTTTGACATATTGCATTTTGTCTAATTGTTTGCGTCCTTCCAGCACCAGTTAATATTATTGATATCTCATTGTTTAAAATAGTTTGTTCTATATGAAACCAAAATCCTTCACTAATACTTGTTGCCGAAAGTTCAAAACCAGTGTTAACATAATTAAATATGAACCTCCGTTGGCGCAATTGAAGACGTGATAAGATTTCATTATAGGCATTTTTTATTTGTATGTCAAGTACATATCGGTATTTATCGAAAGGTACAAAGACCCACATACTTATAAAATAACTGTCATTGTCACTAATAAAATTTTCTGTACTTGTACTGGTAATTATTTTACCCCCAACATTCGTAGGCATCAATATAGATTGTTCAGGAATGCCAAGCTCATCCATTTGTGTACTGAGGAAACCATTCCACCATGATTGCTTTTCAACAAATAGAGCTGCTTGCTCTGGAAGATCATCAGTTCCTGTGAAATAGTGTATAGCATTTGCTTGGGTAGGTGGTGTCGTACCAAAACTTTGACAATATAATTTGTATTCACCAAAAGAAATATCTGATGCAGCCACTACTTCATCAGTTGCTTGTCGTGAAGTGCAATAACTGTGTAAATTAAATGAATCTCTGGTTGAAGGATCTTGTAGCGATGTCAATTTACTACTTAGGCCTAAGTATTCCAATGTTCGAATTTGGTCTATTTTTTCTTCCCAATTGTATTCTCTTATTTTGTTAACACATCTATCATGTGCACAATAATCAACGCCATAAGTGCCCCCTTCATGGCACCAAAATGTAGTTCCATCTACTGATTGTTGAAAATAAGAATTAGCACTACAACATTGTTTTGGATTTGGATTATAGTTTGTTGCAGTTTTATTTTGTATATCTATAGATGCACCCGTCCCATCCTTTAACGTCCTTTGACTACCACAGCTTAGGCAAAGTGGTGCAGTCAATTCGCACTGACCAACAAGAGTACCTATATAAGAATTGCCGTTTACTTCATATGTCACTATAGCTGCCGCCTTTAAAACAAAATTTTGTTTAACAGATGTGACATTATTAACTTTTATTGCCAAGTTCGAATTTGTTGTATACACAAAATCTGTTGGTGGATTATTAATTTCTGTTTCACCAATTAACACCACATATTCTGGCTGGTGACCTTCGCTGTTTGGAAAGGTAGACCAGCCATTTGGGAACGAGGCACTGCAATATTGGTGTTCAGCATCAGTTAACTCACAATCACTTAAACCTGTATCCCTAAAGTTAGGTATCGAATTGGAGTTACAATTTCTTTTAGTATATGGGATTGTGTATTCGGTGGTACCACAAACCTGAGGATGAAAATTTTGTGCATTTTCACACAGTCGTTGATTATCTACACCCGCATATGGCTGATTGATTGTTTCTCGTGTTGTTGTAGATAAAATCGATTCCTTTTCAATAAAACACGGTGTAACTTCCTCGTATTCAGTAGTCGCTTCCGTAAAATCTACTTGTTCGCAACTTTGTCTAGTTGTATCTTCAAATGTTTTACAAGCACTTTCTTGTAATTTTGTATTATAAGTATAATTTTCTACATCTGCGCAAAAACCATTGTCTGTTACCCAATCAACATCTTGAAATTTATTTAAACATTCGTCAGGACAAACTTCTTGGAAATCTTCTCTTGGTGCAACACACCATCTTTTCCAGTCAAAATCGCCAATTGATAATTTACATAACAAGCTACAGTCTTGACTCAGTTCTTCTAATGCCTCATAATTTGTATACCTTATTACATCTGTGCATTTTGTTGCTATATCTTGCCATAAACTTTTATCAGTCAGTTTCGTACAGGTTGAACATTTCATTGTATTCAGTTCTGGCGGTACACTTGTGGAAATATAATTATAACAATATCTATCCCAATCATAATTATCTATAAACTTTTTTATCCATGATATTTCTTCATCATTACAAGAGCTTAATTGGAAATTTTGTAATGTTTTTACATACTGCCAATACTTTGGAATCTTTTCAAAGTGACAGAATCTTTCTTGATCTTCAATTGTTGTACCATCAAGTACGTTACAATCATTATCGGTATTACAATTATCTAAATTACTTAAACCTGTCAAAGGGTATGTTACACAATTTCCTCGACCACTGCATACGCTACCTTCAAAGTCAGTTTTACAGCTACTGAAACACTGATTTCCAAAATAGGCGCTTGTTTTCGATATGTCAATTGCATCGCCAGAAAATACGTCAGCAAGAAGATCATACCTTGTTATGACATACAAAAATTCTTCATATGCATCTCGTTCTTCTTTACTATACTCGTCTTGGGGATTACATTTACATTCATACGACGGCGCAAGACCATTTCTGTTACTGGTTCTTTCATAAGGCAGTGTACCAAGGTCAAAAAAATTTGATAATGCGTTTTCTAGGCATTGCCCATTAATACAAGAATTTGCGGAACCACTGGGAGAACATGTGGATTGGCAATATGTACCTGCAAACCCATCAAAACAGTTACAAGATGGTAGACCAGTTTGAGAACAACTTTCCGCTTTACCGCTACAAAATACACACTCTTCCCTAATAGTCCCATCACTCAATTTGCATATAGCAGGGAAAGTTGATTCTTCTGTAAATGTAGGATTACAATAATAGACACATGAAGAGTTCCAGAACGACCCACCTGTAATATTTGGTTGAAAATTTGTCTCACACGTAGCACACCTGTCTTCTTTTACAAACCTTGGTTGAATCGTGAGGAATTCTGTATCAGATGCTGGTTTCATTAGACATTGACCACTGTATTTTGATGCATCTGATTCACAAGAACCATGGCACGTGCAATCACCAGAATCCAGCATACAAGCACCTCGCTCGTTGCATATGCCATAGTTACATTCAACAGAACATTTTTCGACCTGAGGATCAGCTGACACAACTGTTGTTTTGGGGTAAAAATCAGACTTACAATTGCCGCATTGGTATGCAAGTGATTCCGTTTCTGATTGTGTTGTTATGACAGGCATTTCTGTAATTTGGGTATCATAATTTCCCTGACAATCACAAAGTGCACATGTACCGACCAATTGAACTTCACCATCTGTAACAACCTTTTGACAAGGCTCAAAGATGTCTTCAGCATTCTCGGAAACGACAAAATTTCTTACCACGCATTTTTCAGCATTGCCTTCGCATGTTGTTTCTGGATTGCAGTATTGTAAACAAAATGTTTTTTCCGTAAACCAATGTTGTTGACACAAAGAACAAAAAGGACCATCCCAATGACCTTTGATATTATCGTCATGGCAGTTACAGCCAGTTGTATCTACATTACATTCACCATGAATACATGTCTTTGGAAATTCTGCTGATCCATCTGAACACGAACATTGTGGATTAAACCACGAGTCTTCACATATACATTCAGCACTACTATTATCTGGTTTCATTTGACATGTGCCATGACCCCCACAAACGATACCATTCGCGGTTGGGCAACGGAATCTACAGTTTTCTATAAACAAAGGCGTCCCTTCAGGATCTTCTTCGCATATACATTCAGCATTATCGTTACATTGACCAAACCCATAACATTCTGGCCCTGTCAAGGTTGTAGTAATGCCATTGTATACTTCCGACACACCCGGGCATATCTTTTCGCATGTTAAACCTCTGGCGTACCGTTGGCATTGACATACGGCGTTTTGCCCCCTCAAGATACAGTTACCTTTATGATTACATGGTTTACACTCTACGTCATCACAGGGTTCACAAATCACGTTACATTCATTACTACCTCTAGATTTTACTGCGCCATCAATACACAATGCACCTTCTCCTGTACAACCATAACACATAGCATCAGGACAGCCAATAAGGTCCATTGGATTATCAAGTAAGTTATCTTTTAATTCGCGATATAATTTAAAGGCATCGCCAGTAATAGATTTTGTACCTTCCACTTTTAAGCATATGTTTTGGCAATTGTTCCCAAAAAAATCTACTTCTCCATCAAATTTATATTGACCAAACAAATATTCAAAGTTGGGGTTAGTGATTAGGGCACCACTGGTGTTATGTTTTATAGAAGAACATAGTTCAGAATTAGGCCACGGAAGAGCACCTAAACAAGTATTTTTTGCCGAATCGTGAGTTCCACACAAAGTGCATCTTTTGCCAAACCATCTATCAATACATTTACATTTCCACCCATTTGTTGTTCTTTCGGGCAAAGCACCATTTTCACATTGATTCTTTTCACATAAAGTGCCATAGAAAGGAAACAGACAATCGCATGATTTTGACGAATGGTCATACAAAAAGTTATTTTCACAGGGTGTAAAATAGGTATTATACAGAATTGTGATAGAATTACTAGCCCAAAATATTGCCCAAGCCACAACAACTACTAAAATCGAGACATTAATAATTGTACGACTTAAGACGCCGTTCATTTTAAAGGCTATGAATTTACAATGATTGGAGTTAGTTGTAATTAATTTATATGTTAATATATATACGGTATGTAGTTTATGTCAAAATTATTAAATCATTTTCTTCGTATTTGTGCACACTTTTATCCTCCGCTTTTTGAAATTCTTGGAACTCTATTGCATCTTTTGCCTCTTCTTCATTTTTTAAATATTGGCCATTAATCATAAATTCTCCTTGTACTAACAAACACAATGGTATTGGTTGTTGAATTTGTTTTGATAAATCCATGTTTAACGATTTCCCAAACGAGACTTTTTTATTTGTTAAATCTAAAATATTTTGATGATTAATAAATGTATAAGTTTTGTTCTTTTTAAATAACATTTCGTTCATACGAGGTTTTAAATAGTCTCTTCTTGTTTTCTTATCTCTACATGTTGGGAAGTCATCATTTGTAAACTCCTTGTGGAAAATGGAAAATGCATTTGGATTGTCCCCAATATGCATTACATCACTAGATAAAACAATGGGGCTCAATAAAGTAGGGGTTTCAGATTTTATGTCAAAAGTTTTAAATTCCGGCCAAACCATTTCTGCACATGACTTCATTAAATCTACAGTCATACCTGATGGTATATCTTGAAAAGGTTTTTTGAATGAAAAACCAAATTGCAAGTCACTATATTTTATATTACCTTTTTTAAATTGACCTTCTAAACAAAAAAAGCTGAAAAAGTCGTTATTTAAAAATAATTGACTATCAGTTGTATCTCTGACGGAAAAACAAAATCTACCATAAAAAAAGTCATTGTTTATGGGATGCCATTTTTGTGTTTTTATGTCATAATCAATATCATATCGTAAACAACGTAACATATTCAATAGCATGTAGATATATATTCTATATATTGTTACGATACATATATATGTATACAAGAAACGAAGAATATGTCTCCGTTAAAATGGTGGCGAGTTTGTCGTACCTGTAATACATATTATCGAGAGATAGACAACATCGGTACTTGGAATTGTGCTTATCATCCCGGCCTTTACAATGCAGAAGTGGATGGTCCTAAATTTCCTAAATATTCATATGAATGTTGTGGCGTTTCGGATACAGCTTATAGAGACGATGGTAGCAAAAACCCTTATTTCAACCCTTCGTTTTTACATGGTTGTACAAACAAAGATCACAGCTCCACAGTTTTGAACTTTGATTCTACTAATGTAAAGATGACTGAAGATGAATTTCCAAAAGTTCTTTTGAAAGAATTAAAACATGATATCAGGGCACTTACAACTTATAATGGTATATCGTATGAAAAAACAAAAAATCAACTTATCTTTAAACACAAAGGGTTATGCATTGATGCTAACACTGGATTTTTATATATCATGAGAAAAGATCAAGAAAACGAACTACACAGATCAAGAAATAAAGTATACTTAAATAAAAATTTGACAAAGTATATTACCTTTGTTATAGACGAATGCAGAGTAAATGGTAATATATGTATCCGCGACAGTAGATCTGAGCAACAAATAAAGATAGATGATAAAACAAATATAAAAGAACTTTTAAACAATATTATTAAGACAAGTGATTGGTATTTTAGTGAAGAAATAACTTTACCACAAACAGAAACGGTAGTAAAAAACTCATTAAAAAGATTGCCCGATTACACAGGAAAAAAAATACGCTATAATAATGCTTTACCATTTTATTACATAATAAGAGTTACTGGGTAAGAAAAGAATGGATAATGCAGAAGTCAAAGTATTTGAGATAGAAGGCTTAAGAAGAAAAATTTTTGAATATGTTTATTTATTACCATCATGTAAATATTGTTATGATAATGTCTTAAACAATACAAGCTCTGCTTTTAATGATGCTATTTGCGACAGTTGTATTGATTTTTTTATATAACTTGGAGTATATAAAACATAAATATAAAATATAAGCTAAAGTATGGGTTTGTCAATATCCAGTTGTTCAGTTTGGAGTAGAGACCTAGAATCGGATTCATACCTACCTCAATCAGATTGGATTCGTTATAGACGTAATGATGTAGACCCTATAACATTTCAAGAATTAGCCATGTCACATTTTAAACACTCTATATATAAATTTGCCCTCGTAAAATACCCATACAATACAAAAAACACGAAAGCCATTTACCTATATGCTGATAGTGGGGTTCATGATAGATTAGGTATTAGAATGATGAAATGCGAATTTAAAGGCTCTTCATTATATATTTATTTCAGAAATGAAAAAGTAAAACAACTTTGGAACAATACAGACGAAAAGTTTGAATGGTTTACGAAAGATAGCAACGGACCACTTTGGCAAAACTTTAATGATAAATGGGAATTTTCAAAGCTAGAGGAACCGGGTTATGTATCTTTTGGTAAAATTGTATGGAGGAAGAAATACAGGTATAAGAAGAATGGTATAACATCAAATCAACATGTAAATAACTATGGATACGCATACAATTATATATTAGAAGACACGATCTAATGGAATCATTAACAGCATGGGAATTATCAGAAAATGACTTTATGCCAACAATACAGTTTACACAGCAAATAGTCAAAGCACACTTTGGTGATGCGGTGGTTGTAGAGCATTGTGGTTATACGTTTGATAAACCGGGTATTTGTTTAGAACTACTTCATATTACTAGTTTTAACGACGACGATATTAACTTTTTAAAAAGTAATCTTTTAAACTTTGGTGCTAACACGGTCCACATTGGCTATGAGATGGAAACAGGTGTCATCACCATTGAAATATACATTTTAAAAAATGCGACAAACAACTTAAATATCAATAAAGGCAAATCACAAAATTGTACACCAAAATATTCTCTTTGTTATAAAACTATAAATATTGTCAAGTCACCGTATTATAGGTTGGCATTGACTAGTATTGTTTTAGGATATCGTCTCTTTTTACAAGTATGAGTAATTTCATAAACGATTTCCCATTAAATACATTTGCTTCTGAAGAAAAACAAATTATATTAACTGTGCATCAAATTATGGGCAATGAAGGGAATATAAGTTTCCAAAAACAAAGTGGTATGATAGTATTCAGGTTACATAATTTAAAAACTGTAAATTATAAGAAAATTAAAGAAGTTATGTTGTGCAGCAACAAAATAAAAAATGTGGTTATACATTTTGGAAAGGCAAACACTATAGCTATATACATAAAAAGAGAGCTGCTACAAAACAACAAAACGCGAACTCCAGTAATTTTGAACCAACGTAGACGTAAACGCATAATTATGAAAAACGAAGAAATAAAGAAGTGTGCCTTGAAGTTTTTGTCTAAAAAAGAATTTATAAAAAAGGAAGACAAACGATATTTGGGGGAAATTGTTACAAAAATTATTAAATGGAGTCTAGGTGGGAAAGCAATAAACATGGATTTAAATATGCATAATGATGAGTATTGTTTTAAAGTTTGTAATTTGTCATCAATAGCATATGCCGACTTACAGCAATTACCACAAATTGGCAATTGGGTAAGGAATATGCGTGTTGTATTTAAAGATAGTGGAAAAAGTATGTTACTCTTTGAAGTCATTCGCAGTATTAATTATATAAACAACAATTATGAAAATTATAACACCGGCCAATTAGGAAAACGCAAATTAACAAATTGATAAATGTATGGCCATCCTTTTCGTACTAGTGCTAATCATAATCTTCTTACTCTTGTTAGTACCATTAAGTATATTTTACCATTTCCAGAAAAGGAAAAAATACATAAAGAAAATTGTTGACAACAAAGAAAAATATGGTATGATACAGAAATGGCGCTGTGCCTTATGCAATGGCATAATGTTAGCTTCTTGCAGATTAACATTATTGGAAACGCAAGGTGTCAGTACACCATATGCTATTTGTCAAATTTGTGCAAATAATAGTATATGTATAGATCCGGCTTATATTAGTGAAGAAACAAATGTATAAACAAGATGTCGGCACTAGTTTCATTATTACACGAAAATGGGGAGGATGACGACGAACTCTATTACCAAACATGCATTAATTTAATAGTCATATCAAAGTTACAAGTAGACGATTTGTTAGATACAAGAAAAAAAACATTTGAATTATTAAGACCTTCCCAATCGTGGATACCTATAAGTGTATATAGATATTGGTATTCACAAAATCGCAGGGACAATGTTGTAGCGCTACAACGGTTGTTTTTTGATGTTAATAAGATTGATAGTGGCAACTTAAGTCAACTGAGACTCACAGACGAACAGCAACATAGACTAAAAAAGTTAGTCTCAAAGTCACGAAAAGGGTTAAAAAAATTATCCGAGACATACTCTAAAGACGTACAAACAACTGCAAGAATAGAATATTTATATACAGAATCAGAAAAAAATGGATGGGAATATCATTACAAGAATAATAATAGCCCTAAGGAGAGTAAGAAGAGACATTTTTAAGTAAAGTTTTAAGTATACAATACGTTTCCCCATTCAAAGTACTCGCTACCAGAATATCCATAATGTGACATAAACTGTATTAATAGTACATCTTTTATTTCTTCAGGTTGAATTTCCAGTTCTTTTAATTCTTCTATATTACTATTATCAAAAAGAATATATATAGCTACTGATAAATCATTCAGTGCCAATTCAAAACTCTTGTCTGGATAGCTTTCTAAAAAAAAATCCCCTCTTTCACAATAGTGTAAGTTTAAAATACCATTATAAAGCTTCATAGGGCATAGATTATCAAGACCGTAATGCTTAGCCCTGTAAGAAAAAAGGTACGAAGAAATACTCCCAAGAATCTTATCCCTTTCGATTGCTTCCAGCAACTTTGTCCTATAATATTTTCTTTTGCTGGACTTCCAAGTATATGTAATTTTCATTGTATTCAGAAAGAAGTTTTTAATCTGTATTATGTTTCAAATAATATTAACTGGGAGTTATTTTTTATTGCTATAGCAGATGATGTTTATATAAAGAAAATTAAAAATCGCAACAATAAAAACAAAATTAATTACTTGGAAGAGCTTAAAAAGATGTACTCTAGACAAATACATGATAATTATGATCAATTTAGCACAAAGGTACAATGGTTAAAACAAAGATTTGGATATACCCCACCAGCAATGAAGGAGTATACTCATTTCAAAATAAAAAATGCTTATTTTAAAAGTCCAAAATGTCTTTATCTTGAGACGCCTGTAGTACAAGTTTTGCTAGTGAAGCCAAACAATTCTAGGTTCTGTATTGGAGGTTACTATTTATTTGTTAAATCAGAACATTTAAAAACGAAACTTATGAAAATGGTTAGACAATGGAATTATTTAGATTCACTAGACAGAAGTAAAGTTTTATTACAATTTACAAATTATCGACAAGATTATTGGAACGAGAAAGAGATTACTGTTTTTGAATTCGATAAGTATTTGAGGGGCAGAGATACGTGGCTGCAACCAACAACAAATATATATAATAACATTATGGAAAATGTTGGCATAGGTGTAGACTATAACCCACACCGTTTATGGCCTAAACATGCTAAAATTACATTCGAAGTGACGATGCACAACCTTAATTCCTTTCACGAGCCCATCGGAAATGTATGTACTCATATTAGGATTGTTGCTCGCGAAATTCATTTTCTGTAGATACTTTATCTCTCAGATATTTAGAATAATTATGTTTTAGCATTTGCAAATGCATTGGAACACTAGTTTTGCGGGGTGGTACAGCACTAAAACCGTCTGAGTAATTTTCCCATCCATGAATTTCTTCCTCTAAATTTTCGATGTGTTTTAAAAACACAGATACATATTGGCGCAACGTATTCAAAGATATATTAGTCAAAGGCACTCTGTTTAAAAAAAATTGGTTATACATATGCCTTAAATTTTGCATAGATAAACCACTTTCTTTGTGTCTCAAGCGTTTCCATGAAGAAAAACGGGTTACGTATTCTTTACAAATGTCTTGAATACAACTATCAGACCAGTTTGAAAGACTTTCAAATGGTAAACGATCTTTGAAAATTTCAATTTTTGTGCTGTCCTCCTTACATACAAAACTTTTGTAAATTACCCCAATAGAATTTATCACTCCTTCAAACGTATTTCCTTTGTAATTAAAACAAATAGTATTACCTTCAAATACTAGACCCTGTTGAATTAAATTGTGTAATGTTATCATTTTTTTATAGACTATATATCCTAGTGATGTGTAAAAATTAAAAGCTTAAGCTTAGTTTGTTAATAATAATGGCTACCACAAACAACGTAGTTAATGCTACTGCTCAACCTACAACTACACCACAACAGGTTATGCGCCAAGTTACCATAAAACCTTTTGTTAAACATTCTATGAATGTGATCAAAGCAAAAACAATGCAAACTAGAAACAAAAGAGGTAATAACCGTTACACTAGTTACCATGCATATACACAATCTGGGGCACCTAGGAAATCTTGGACACAGTTTAAACATGCGAGTGGAAACGGAAAGTAGTCTATGAAGGGTATCCTATAAATATATAAAAATACACATATTAATACGTACGTTGGTATGTTTATTGTTTCATAGAGTCTAACACTAATAAATATTCCTCTACTAACAAAGCAAAATGTTCAAATTTAAAAGCTACATCATCAAGTTCTCGAAAAAAAGATTGATTTTGCTCAGTTTGTATTTCCTCCTCGGGCTGAACCTTATTCTCCCCAGTATTATGTTGAGATTCCTCTTTATCGAAAGGAAAATGCTTGGAGCTGCCGAACTCGCCCAAGTTAGTGCCATTATTGCCTTGCCGTGGGGTTTCAAAATTTGTTTTGGATTTGTTAGTGACCTTATTTCCACTTTCTTTGGCAAACAATTCCAAATTGCTGTTGCTTACCTTCTTGCTGCGTTTTCGTTTTCTCTGATTGGGACCACCTGTGGCAGTTCGGACTTGCTTTACTTTTTGCTTTTTCTTTCTAACCTTTTTGTTTGCATTGCTGATGTTGTTCAAGACGCCATTTTGGTCCGGTACATTAGTTTGGAACGTGTCGAGGAGACTGGGAGATTGCAAAGTTACGCCTTTGCCTCTAGAGCTACTGGAAGTTTGGTTGGTACTTTTCTCAGCGCCTTGATCACTAGACATTGTTTTGCGTTTTCTGTTATTTGTTTATTTGCAATAGTGCCAGCCTTTGTATCAGTAAGATACTTAAAATTAAATATAAATACGACGCGTAATAACCTAAATATTTTAAGCACTTGTAATAAAGTTATTCAAACGGTGAAGGAGAAAGAGAAGATGTATTTAATATTTGCTATTATAGCGTTCTCACTTCCGCCAAGTGATGGACCCATAATAGGAATATTTTTACAAAAAAAACAAAAATTAGAACCCATGCAATTTGCCTTTGCTGAATCCTTAGCATTTGTTGCTGTATGTGCTAGCAGTATATTGTACAATAAATATTTACGGAAAATATCGCATGTAAGAGTTATCACAATAACATCTTTATTGTCGCTACTATTTCCATGGTTGAATATTATGTTTGGTAGAAAGGTCATACAACCTGATGCATCAACTTTTTTAAATATCACAAGCGTTTCAGGGGCTTTTTTTGGGCATATATCGTTTCTACCATTTGCTGTAATGGCAGCCAAATTCAGCCCTGCAAACATAGAGGCGACTATGTACTCATTTTACATGGCACTATTTAACCTTTGTTCTGTCATTAGTTATTCCTTGTCATCCATTGTAATAAGAGCAATGAAAATACATGATTACGAATCTCAAAACATTTGGTATTTTTACATTATGGACATATCATTGGACCTTCTATCCATATATTTTGTACAAAAATTTATTGCAAAATCAATGAAAACAAGCCTAGCTAAATTAAATCGCTCTCAAGAAGATCAGTAGTATAATCATCTACGACTTGAGCTTGTGGAATAGCAACGTTATAACGAAAGT
>MDTB01021093.1_pt1 | contig 36100 bp, 21 predicted proteins | sample 811161 | NCBI WGS metagenome assembly MDTB01 (sample SAMN05326650, study PRJNA326480) | marine metagenome | isolation source: seawater | place: Mediterranean Sea | collected 2009 | reverse complement strand
TCGAGTCATATAATTGGTCCTCAAATAATAAGTTACTTATAAATGAACCAACTGAGTAGCTAGAACGATAGCTATGGCTCATAGTTACGTTCTTAAATGATCGTTTAATCCATGGAACTTTTGTAAAACCATTAAAATTAATATTCCAATTAGGCATAGGAATGGAGGGAAATTTATTTAAAAATTGTTTATTGGGATTAACACCCGAATAAGCGGCTAAAAATGCTGGAATCATTACATCTTGTGAATTTGGTCCATAGCCATCAGGGTATGAGTTAGTATTATTATTAAATGCTGTACCATCAGCTAATCTTTGAGCAATATCATATCTATAATTAATGAAGTTGTCAAACAAAGAAGATGAATTATCAATTCGATCTTTTACAAATGCAGTTTTTATGGGTAAAAAAGAAATATTAAAATTACCGGTTCTAGAGTTACTTACATGTTCAAAAATCGGACTACCAGCAATTGCACTAGGAGAGTTTCTAAAATACTCATTTTCATTTATTGTATATCTTCTAGATGCAGTTAACATAATTTTAAAACGACTTATTGGCTCAACTGTAGCTCTAATATTAAGATTATTTGAAAATGTATTTGTATATAAATTGTTTAAATCTGGATTTGATGTAATCCAATTATTATTTGCTGCGGGGATTCTAATATCATTTTGACTTCCTAGTACAAAACCCAATGTTGGAGCAGAACTAGATAAAGGATTATTTAAACCAAAGAAATCTGCTTGTGGTAAGAATCCAGGTAATAAAGTTCCATTTGTTTCGGTGTAAGAAAAAGAAATATTTTTTAAACTAAACACACTTTTGACAATTGATTTTAAGATTACACTGCTTTTTTGATTAGTTTCTTTTTGATTAGTTATATTTTGACTTCTGGAGTTAATTCTTGATCTATCTTGTGAGTTGTTAGTGGATAACATTTTTTTCAAGAATGGAACTTTATTATATAAGGATGTTAAGTTAAACTGTGTATTTACTCGAGTGGAATTATTATTCTGAATAGTGTTTCCAAAATCTTCTGCTGCTAATGAACTAGATCTCCAATCATAGCCAGCATCATAATTTACACTTGTATTAATCCAACTCAAAATAGGAATTTTACTAATAGGCAAATTATAACGAATATCAAAGTTATGATGATATTCTGTAGGGCGACCGAGAGAAAAGATATTCGAAAATAAACTATCACGCTTTTGTTTTGTATCGATTCTACCATAAGGTTCATCAACGATTGAATGACTTCTTGCAGAGAAATTTAATTTAACAGACCTTGACAAATCATACTTCATATTATAGATTCGACTCATCGTAAACAACTTACTATACATCTCAGGCAAATCTATATCAACATTAGATGTGTTTCTCATTTTTGTTTCTAAATAAGATCTATTTAGGTCTGTTCTAAATGAGAATTGTTTAGGTAAAGTATAAAAATTTAAATCCTTTATTAATCTTAAATACTTTGCTTTTTTTAAAAACTTAACTTTAGAAAAAGGTTTAATATTTTTAGGTTGAGTATTGAAATTATAACCTAAACCACCATTAAAATCCTTTCTAATAGAGTACTCTGTATTTATACTTCGACTAAAGATTTCATTATAAGAATAACTCAAAGTAAAGTTTTCTATGTCATAAATTTTTGAATTATTTTGGCCAAGTGCACGCTCCTTTCTAACATTAGTGAAATTAATACTTTTTATTTTGGTATAATCCTGTACAATTTGTTTTATCGAATCTTTTTCTGACTTTGTATCATATGCATCTAAACTAGCACTTAACAAAATATCTGGATCCAATGGATTATATTGTGGATTTTCAACAGATTCTGAAACAGATATATACATTGGAAGTTTAATATTAGACTTTTCAGGAAATAACTCTCCTAATTCTAGACTAGCTGTTAAATTATAACGCTTGGATTCGTTAAGATTTCTTTCAGAAATATTTTTTTCCAAACTACCAAAACCAACAGTACTCATCGACCCTGCAAAAGCTAAATTTGCAAAGTCAGCTAATCTCAATCTCACCTGAGTTCTAGCTGCCCAGCCACCCTTTTCGTTAAAATCGCTTAATCTTAATTCATTAACCCAAACTTCACCCGATTTAGATGTACCGTTACCAGACCCAGGATTTCTGACTCCAATCATTATTGTTTTTACATTTCCTAGATTTGGATTTCCTTTTATTGAAATAGTATTTTCATTTTCGTCAAAACTATATATATCTTGATATGTAAATTCACTATTCACACGCATAGAATCATTTCTTAATTGTTTTACTGATTGTAATAATTCAAGAGGTATGTTAATTCTATTTTGTGATGGCCATATCAACTGTGGGTCTGAATCACCCCATTGAGTAATTTTTAATGGTATTTCATATTCATAATAATTACTAATATAGTCTGTGCCTATTCGTAAAAACAAATTCAAAGAATCATCTTCTAAACCATTCTCCTGAATACTTTCTAAGTGACTATACATTTCAATTGTTTTATAATTACGCATATCCATACTAACATTTTTAAATGCTGCACGGGAATCGCCATCCTCTAAATCAATTATTTTTAAGACCATTGACTGTTCATTTTGTTGCTGCAGGCTAGTTGCACCATAATATGTTTCTCTTTGAATACCGGGTGGAAGTACATATGGAACAGGAAAACGTGATCCATTTTCTTCAAAATTTACAACCGATATATCAAATTGCGTGGTACCATTATTAATATCCAAATCATTCAAATCATTTAAATATCTACGCCATTCTCCTCTTACTAAATCAAATGATGCAAACCTACATACTATGCTTTCATTAAATCCACTAAAAAATGTTCTAATAAATCTAATCGACTTAAAATCCTGAATACTACCAATTTTATCACTGTAAGATTGTATAGGAATTTTAAACTGTATCCATCTAGCATTATTATTTGGTCCTACATTATCAATTATGTCATTTATATAATTTGAACCTATTTCTAAACTTTCAGGTTTTAATGCAATTTTATATTGATAATAACTCTCTACTTCACTTAAAGTTTGGTCGTTATTAATATCCTCAACATCTGGTAAATTTGTAGAAGATGTTGGATATTCCTCAGTTGATTGCTCTGAAGTTGGTGAATTTCCTTGAACTCCGTTATAATTCTTATATCTTTCTAAGATTGATGTTTCATTATTATCAAAATCCGAACTTCTAAAATATTTAAAATTATCAGATGAAGGATCCTCAAATGCTTTTTGGTATGCTAATGTATTCTCTCCAAAATAATTAAAAACTCGGTCTACATAAGAAATATTAACACCTCCATTTTCGTATGTAAATGATCTTTCATTTTCATCATCTAATCCATCATAACCTAAATCTTGATTAATTCTTGCACCCTCATTATTATCAAAAGCATTTACTAAAGATTGAATTGATGGGACCCGTCCCCAAACTGTCGTATCTATATTATTATCCGAACCATCAATAGATAATCCGTTCTCAAAACTTTTTCTTGAATCCTTTAAAATATCCTCCGATATATTCCCTAAATTGAGGTATAAATAACCTCCGTCATGATTTGGATTGTCTAGAAAGGGATCTAACATCCAGAACTCTATAAACTCAATGTTGGCTGCTTCGAAGTCATTAGTTTCTATTTTTCTTGTTATACCACCCCATCTACTTTCAGGTGAATTTAAATCTCCAAACTCATTAATACCTGCAGAATAAATTGAAGGTTCAACATCAAAATTATATGGACCTCTTTCATCAGGATAAAAAGCTACATCAAAGGTTCTTAATCTTTGTGGTTGGCCATTAACAATATCTTTGTTTGGAAAAATTTCAGTTATTAGAACTTCTCTTACATAATTGTTTTCTTGTTGACCAGGATCATTACTGATGTGTGATGGCGTTATTGAGCTATTTCTTTGAAACAAAGGGTCTATTACATACCATGCTAATTTGGCTCTATTATATCCATATTCAATATTATTGCTTTGAAATGCCTCAGCGAAATACCCCTCTGCATTATTTAAATTGCCTGTAGGGGCAGAAGATAAAGACCATGCAGTTGAATTTCTAATATCAATAACAGACTGACTATTTTCAAAATCATCAATGTAAGAAGTACCCGTGTCATCAATATTTATGGAATTCGGATGTCCAGGAATAAAATAAGCAAATTCTGAGTTTACCGCAATATTAGATGTTTCCTTTGTTTCTATTAATGGTAATTTATCAATTAATTTTGTTAAAAAACGTGAATCTCTTGAGAAGGAACTATTTAAACCTACTATTGTATTTGAAATTGGCTCATCTCCAATATTAATTTTTTGAGTTAGGGGCTTTTCTGTTAAGTTTAAAGCACTTACTCCTAAAATGAAATCTTTATTGAATCTATAATCTAAATGTGCACCCATAAATCTCTTTGATTGGAAATTAAATAAAGAATTATTTTCTAATGTAATTCTGATTGGTTCAGAAGAACTTAACACACCCTCATCAATAATCCTAACTCTACCCATTGTATAATCAACAGTATAATGGATATTTTCCTCTAAGGATCGGCCTCCAGATGTAACTTTAACTGAACCATCAGGAATATTCATTGCATTTAATGATATCTCAGACCCGATAGATGATTTGTACTGACCACGAAGTAAAAATTTATTTAATTCTGCCAACTGTTGTGCGGCAGCTTGTGTTGAGTCATAGAGTGCATCAAAACAATAATTATTTGCAAGATTATCAGTACTTGGAAAATCACAATTATCACCAAATTTCTCCCTCAAGTAACAACCAAATGGCTCCAACATTGGAAAATATACTCGTCCGTTTGATGAATTAATTAATATGCCATCGAGAAAATCAAAAACACCATCAGATCCTGGGTCATTATTAGAATTTAAATTATCAACATTAAAAACTTGTAATAAAGGAGTGTTAATAATACCTTGCGGTCCTTCAGTTAAAAAGTTGACTGGTGCTCCAAGCTCTGGATTTTCATATAAAATGTCTAAAATAAAATCTTGTTGATTTATTTGATACGCACCTAAAGAATAAACATTTTTCATTAATAAATTCCAATTAGGCTCATTTACGTCTAGCACTGTAGATTTCAACAATTTCAACATTAAAGTATTGGGTGATGTCAAGTCAGTAGAAAACTCCCCTACTTGATATGTAACTCCTCCACTAGTGTATTGAAAGGCTACCGCTAACACTTCATCCGAATTTAATGCTTGATTTAATGAAATAAAACCTAACTGGGCATGATAAGAATACTCAGAACTTGATAATCTTCTTGCATTTTCTATTTTCTCATAATCAATTGCTTGATCAAAAAAATTATTACCATCTAAGGTATACTGTGAAAAAGCAGATGTAATTTCATCAATTAATCTTATAGAATCACCCGTTTCGGAAGCCACATTTTCAATAAAACTACCATTAGGATTTAATGAATTATTTGCATTGCTGGGATAATAAGGAGGAAAAGCAACCTGATCGACTACAACGAGCGGACTAGACAGGTTTTGAGCTTCTCCAAGATCTTGAAATGCTAATATATTCCTTGTATTTATAGTTGAAGAATTTTTATTAGTAATATAAACTTCTATTTTAGTGATATTTATTGGTGAAGTAATAATAGGCAAGTTCTGCATGGCCGCATTATAATTCTCATAAAAGTACTGTGACAAGAAAAAATGTTTATTAGATTCATAATTATCAATCGATAGCTCAAAATCTGTCAATTGTGCCCCTCCTTGAATTTCAATCGATGAAGTCTCACTTTTTTGTTCAGAAAAAACAGTAGTTAATGTTGTTTTACCAAATTGGAACTTGGTTTTTACCCCAAATAAACTTTGGGCACCTGTAATTAAAGAACCAGCTAATGGTAAGCTAACATTACCTAACTCAATTTTTTTTACTATATCATCATCATCACCCGTATACTCTAATTTAATTTCATTTTCGAATTCAAATGTAGCTTCTGTGTCATAATTTGCACGCAATTGCAATTTGTCACCAATTGTTCCAACTACATTCATTTGTATTCTTTCATCAAAATTAAAAGATGTTGTTTTTCTTTGTTGTTCTGGTAATGCGGGGTTATCTATTTTATTTATGACACCCGAAAAAATTAACTCTGCTGAACCTTGAGGTTTAATATCAACAAGAGAACCACCGAAAACCTTATTAATTAATTGACCACTAGAATTTACTTTCCCTAAATCATCACTAATTCTGTTTCTACTAATTCGTTCTTTCCAGTAATTATTAAATTTTTGTTTAAATAGATACTTACGATATTCCTCAACTGAAAAATATCTAGGTAAAGACATAGTGTGTCCTCCTATAAATTTAGTGATAAATATCAAATCACTATCATCATCATATTGTACGCTATCAATAAAATTTTCAGGGGATTCTATCCAATTTAAATTGAGCCCAGAATTGGGTATGCTATCATTTTGACAGAACATTTTTCCATAACAAAAAACAACTAGTAACAATACTGTGAGTCTTATATTTTTAGCAAAGAAAACCAAATTTTAAAGATGTTTTAAGGCCATTTTAATTACTTCTTCAACGGAAAAATTCGGATTTTCTTGTGTAATTTTTTCAACAACCTGATTTGTCTTTTTTGTTGAAAAACCTAATTTTTCTAATGCATACAATGTTTCTTGCTTTACAACACTTTTAGCAGAAACAGAACTGTCAGATGTAAATGTGGTATTGTTACTAATCTTATCTTTTAAATCAATTATAATCCTTTGAGCAGATTTCAAACCTATACCTTTAACACTTTTTAATGCACTTACGTCCTCAGTAACAATTACTTTTTCTAGTTCATTAGGACTAAGAGAAGATAGAATCATTCTTGCAGTGGATGCACCAACACCAGAAACTGATAATAATAAAATAAAACATTCCCTCTCTTTCTTATCTAAAAAACCAAATAAAGTATGGGAATCTTCTTTAACCGAAAGATAGGTGTAAAACATATAAATGTCCGATTTTTTTTTATCAAACTGTGTATATGTATTTAAAGAAATGTTTAAAAAATAACCTATCCCATTACAATCTAAGACAACATATGTTGGGGATATCTCTACTATATTTCCTTTTAAAAAAGTAATCATAATTTATTTTCTTTCGTTTGCATCCACTGAAGCAATAGTTGCCATGTGGACTATTTCATTAACACTACTTTCTAATTGCAAAATATGAACTGATTTTTTCATACCCAGTAAAACAGGGCCCATGGTCTCTACATTTGATAATTCCTGTAGAATTTTATATGCAACATTTCCAGCAACTAAATTGGGAAAAATTAAAGTATTCACTTTTTTATCTTGAAGTTTAGAAAATGGAAACACCCCTTTTCTTTTTTCTGAATTTAAGGCAAAATTAGCCTGCATTTCTCCATCAACAATTAAAGAAGGATAATCTGCTTGTATGCGTTTAACAACTTTTTGAATTTTTAATGTTTCTTTATCTCTAGATGAACCAAAATTAGAATAAGATAGGAGAGATATAACAGGTTTTATCCCAAATCTTTTTACTGCATCTGCAGTTAATAAAGTAATCTCTAATAACTGATCTTCAGTGGGATTTTTATTAATAGTGGTATCAGCGAAAAAAATAGGTCCTTTTTTAGTCACGACAATATATATACCTGCCAATATATTAGACTGTTTACCTACAATTTCTAGAGGGGGTTTAAGTGCCTCGGGGTAACTCCTTGTACTACCAGACAATAATACATCTGCCTCATTATTGACTAACATCATAGAGCCAAAATATGACCTGTCCCTCATAATTCTTCTAGCTTGATTTTTAGTAACTCCTTTTCTTTCTCTCATATTCCAATACAAATCAGCAAAGGCGTGCCGTTTTAATCTCATTTTTTCACTTTTAACATCAATAACATCAATTCCTTCTAAATTTATACCTGCTTCTTCAGATAAACTATTAATAAATGACTTATTTCCGAGTAAAATTGGTGTACACAAGTTTTCGGTTTTTAATATCTCAGCAGCTTTTAAAATGTTGTAATTATCTGCTTCTACAAATAAAACTTTCTTTCTATTTTCCTTAGCAATCCTATTAAAACCTCTTATTAACTGATTATCTAAACCTAACTTATCAATTAAATAGTCTTCATATTTTTGCCAATCAGTTATTTCTTTTTTTGCAACACCAGATTTTATTGCTGCTTTTGCAACTGCAATTGACACTCTGGTTATTAACCTAGGGTCATTTGGCTTTGGTATGATATAATCCGGTCCAAATGTTAAATTTTTACCATGATAAGCTAAATTAACATCTTCAGGAACATTTTCTTTAGCAAGGGATGAAATTGCACGAACAGCTGCAAGCTTCATAGATTCATTAATTTCAGTTGCTCTAACATCAAGTGCCCCTCGAAAAATATATGGAAATCCGAGCACATTATTTACTTGATTAGGATAGTCAGATCTTCCAGTAGCCATGATGGCATCAGGTCTAGCTTTTTTTGCATCATTATAAGGTATCTCGGGGTCTGGGTTAGCCATTGCAAACACTAGTGGATCTTTTTTCATGGTTTTTAGCATTTTTTTAGTAACTGTATTACCAACCGATAACCCAATAAAAACATCTGCGTTTTTTATTGCATCTGACAAAGTATATAATCTTCTATTTATAGAAAACTTCTTTTTTTCTTTATTCAAATCCAACCTGTCCTTTCTAACAACCCCCTTACTGTCGCATAAAACTATATTTTTTCTTTTAACTCCTAATCTAATATAAAGCTTTAAACATGATATAGCTGCTGCTCCTGCTCCATTAACAACTACTTTTATTTTATCAATTTTTTTATTTGTAAGTTCTAATCCATTTAATAAAGCAGCTGCAGATATAATAGCTGTGCCATGTTGGTCATCATGCATTACAGGAATAGAAAGTTCATCACTTAATCTTTTTTCAATTTCAAAACACTCAGGGGATTTAATGTCTTCTAAATTGATACCACCAAAAGTAGGAGAGATTGCCTTGACAGTTTGAACAAATGATTCAATATCATCAACATTCAGTTCAATATCAAAAACATCTATATCTGCATATATTTTAAATAACAAACCTTTACCCTCCATAACAGGTTTTGCTGCTTCTGGTCCAATATCACCTAATCCTAACACGGCTGAACCATTCGTAACAACAGCAACTAAATTTCCTTTAGATGTATATTTGTAAACATCGCTTTTTCTTTTAGCAATGCTCTTACACGGTTCCGCAACACCTGGAGAGTATGCGAGCGCTAAATCTCTTTGTGTTCTATATCTCTTTGTAGGAACTACTTCAATTTTTCCAGGTCTTTTCTTAGAGTGAAAATCTAGTGCTTCTCTTCTGTTTATTTCAGGCATAAATTATTCTTTTTTTAATTAACAGTGTATGTAATATTTACCTGCGTATTTTGCACAGGATTATTTTGAAGATAAAACCTATATGTAACTTCGTATACTCCTGGAATATCAGTCTGTAAGTAAGCCTTAAAATAATCATCTTCTTCAAATGGATTTAATGATAAAGGATTTGGTGCTGTATCGGTTGATGAAGGGAAACAAATTTCATTAAAACAAAAGTATACTGTCACATCCTCTTTTAATTGATTATTAAAAATTTTTCTAACAATTAAGTCATTCATTATCTCACAAGAAGAATTTCTTAGATATATTTTTGCAACAAGTTCATCACCTACTGAACCCAAAATTTGATCCTCTAAGTATGTAATTTCAATCGGATTAGGCAGTGCATCTGATTCATAAAAACAATCGTTATTATTACACAAAGCCTCTATATTGTAATTACAAGCAGCTGAATCAGTACAACCATCTGGCAAAATACACGAACCATCATCCTCAGTTGCAGAAGCATCATAATTACATGCTGTATTATCAATACAGCCAAGAACTGGACCCTCTGGAGGACAAGCAATAAAAATTAACATACTAAAGGCAAACATATATTTGATAAATAAAACTTTCATAGAATAATTAATTTTAAGTTGACATGTTAACAAATTTAATCATTATTAGAGTATTTCACTGCAATTAACAGAATATATAGTTTATATTTACTATATTAGTGGACTGATTATTAACGAACTTTTAAACAAAAAATTATGAAAAAACTATTACTATTTGCCATGTGCACATTTTTTTACTGCTCATATGCGCAATTGCCTCCTAATAGCTTTGGTGAAGACTTTACACTAACAGATATTAATGGTAACGAATTTAATTTACATTCTACTCTGGATGAAGGAAAGACCGTAATACTAGATTTGTTTGCTACATGGTGTGGACCTTGTTGGAGCTACGCTGAAACGGGTGTACTAGAAGATTTGCAACAAGCATATCCGGACGATGTAGTTGTAGTCGCAGTTGAAGCAGATGCTACTACTGCTGCTTCTACAATTTACAATAGTGCTAATGGTGATTGGACAACTGTGATTGATTATTTGTTAATGGATGACCCGAGCGGTGATGTTGCAGTAGATTATGCACTTGCATATTACCCAACTATATATAAAATATGTCCTGACAGAATGGTAACTGAAGTTGGTCAAATTGCAAGTGTAAATGCATTTATGACAGAAATAAATTCCTGTACTAGTGCTCAATACAGCAAAGATGCTAGAATTTTAAGTTATAATGGAGCAATGACATTTTGTGGTGGAAGTTTAGACGGTGGATCTGTATCAATTCAAAATTACAGTATTGGTGCATCCATGACATCCTGTGATATTTTAACAAAAGTTAACGGACAAACAGTTTCAACAACTCCATGGTCTGGGTCAATAGACACATACCAAACTGCCACAATTAACTTAAGCTCATTAAATAATATTCCCGATGGTGCAAATATTACCTTTGAAATAGATTATGAAGGTGATATGGATTCAAGCAACAACACCTTGAATCCTGGAATTCTTGGGTCAACAGGTGCTTCTAATACAATATCATTGTCTTTAACAACTGACAACTGGGGCTCTGAAACATCTTGGGAATTAATTGGTCCAAATGGAACTGAAGCTTCAGGTAGTGGTTACGGAAATTACGAAACTATTAATTTAAATTGGGACCTAACACCAGGATGCTATATCTTTAACATATACGATTCATATGGAGATGGTCTAGAAGCATCAATATGGGGCGCTTATGATGACGGACAAGTTTCATTAACTGATAATAATTCTGGAGATGTAATTTGGTCAGCAGTTGCCTATGAATCTCAAGGGTCTGTTGCCTTTGAAGTATTAGCTCAATTTGATATTTCGGAAGAACAATCTATGTTTGAAATTTCTCTATTTCCAAATCCATTTAAAGATTTTACAACAATCTCAATAAACTACTCAAAAAGCAATCATCTTCATAGACACATGCCTTTAGATGATGCAGATATAAGTGTTTACAATAATGTCGGAAAAATAGTTTATTCTGAGAATATTACTCTAAATCCGGGTTTGAACAATATTAGATTTGAGACAAATGATATCTTACCGGGTCTATATTATTTAAATGTAAACTTTGATGGTAAAAACAACCTTAAAACATTAAATATTATTAGATAAAAAATATATTTAACAAAAAAAAAGCCACTCTTGGGTGGCTTTTTTTTTAAAACTTAAATTAGAAAATATGAGAAACTTATTTTTTTTGTTTTGCCTAATTATCAATTACAATACTTTTTCCCAAATACCTTCTGTTAATATTAAAACAGTTGATGGAGGGATAATTAATACTTCTGAATTCAATAATGATGGTCATCCTATGGTTATTAGTTTCTGGGCAACATGGTGTAAGCCTTGTAAAGAAGAATTGGATAATATTCATGAAGTTTATGAAGATTGGAGAGATGAAACAAATGTAAAATTAATTGCCATTAGTATTGATGATGCACGAAATGCCTCTAAAATAAAACCACTTGCAAACTCTAAAAGATGGGACTACGAGGTTTACCATGATAGTAATAGTGAATTTGCAACTCAAATGGGAGTAAAACCTATACCTCACACATTTCTGTTAAACGGTGATAAAAAAATTATATGGAATCATACGGGCTATACTGATGGAGACGAAGAAGAGTTATATGATAAAATTTTAGAACTCCTAGAGTAAAAAAATGAAAACCTATTTTTTTATAATAACATCAATTATATACCTACATGTCAATGGGCAGAAATTTGGGAATATTTCAGGAAATGCCGAATTAAGCATTCAAACATTTCAAGAAGATTCTACTATAAACGCTGAAGCAAGAAATTCGTATACAAAAAGCTATATTAATTTAATATATAATTATAAAAACATCATAGTTGGTTCTAGGTTTGAATTTTATAATAACGCCATTCCAGGATTGACAGATTATGAGGGTGCAGGGTTAGCTAATAAATTTATACAATATAAAAATCAATTTATTGATATTACTTTAGGAAATTTTTATGATGAATTTGGCAATGGACTTATTCTCAGAACCTATTATGACTCTAATTTAGGAATTGATAATTCAATCAATGGATTTAGACTAAAAACAGTTCCTTCAATAGGCGTATACCTCACTGCTATAATAGGACGGCAAAGATCTTATTGGGAATTATCCAATACAATAATAAAAGCATTGAACACAGATATCTTACTAAATGACATTTTACTAAAAAACTGGTCCTCAACTATTAATTTAGGAGCAAGTTTTGTAACTAAAAAAGAAGAAGATGACAATCCTTTATATATCTTACCTGAAAATATTGGAGTTTTTAATGGACGATTAAATCTTACAAAAGGTAAAATTAATCTGAATTTTGATTACGCCCACAAAATTAACGATCCATCTGCTGACAATAATTATATTTACAAAACTGGAAATGCTATAATTATCACCAGCAATTACTCAGTTAAAGGTCTAGGCTTGTCACTAGGTTTAAAAAGACTAGAAAACATGAGCTTTAGAAGTGAACGAAATGCCATACTTCAAGATTTAAATATCAATTTCATTACTCCTTTTACTAAACAGCAAAGCTATTCACTTGCAACAATTTACCCTTACACTAGTCAACCAAATGGTGAAATTGGGACTCAATTTGATCTATATTATACAATTCCCAAAAAAACTAAATTAGGTGGAAAATACGGAACAAGTATAAATATTAATTTTTCAAATGTATATGACATTGATAGAAGAATGATAAATGGAGCATCCACAATAAACGAAAGTGGAACATTGGGATACAATTCAAATTACTTCAAAAAAGGCGAAAAGCTTTTTCAAGAACTAAATATAGAGATAGTTAAAAAATTTAATAAAAAATTAAAATTTATTGGATCATATATTTATCTAGAAAACAATGATAAGGTAATTAAATCTCAACCATTATTAAATAACCAAAATCATGAATATATCTATGCGAAAATTGCTATTATAGAATTTCTATATAAGATTAAACCTAAAAATTCTACAAGAATAGAATTACAACACCTTTCAACTAAACAGCACTTTGGCAATTGGATAATGGGACTTTTAGAATATAAATTAGCTCCTAACTGGTTTTGGTCAGTTCAAGATCTTTATAATTATGGACACCCAAATCAACCTCACTACTATTCTATATCTTCAGGTTACACAAAAGGTGCAAATAGACTATCAATTACATATGGAAAACAAAGAGCAGGCTTATTTTGTGTAGGGGGAGTATGCAGAGAAGTGCCTGCATCTAATGGATTCTCCATTAATTTAACTAGTTCATTTTAAATCTATGAAAAATTATATATTCATCATATGTGGATTTCTTTTAACATGTTGCGACACAATTGAACCACCATTTTTACAGAGCAATTCTCAAACAAGCCAAAAAATTATTATGATTGAGAAATTTACGGGCCATAAATGCAGTAATTGTCCAGCTGCAACAATAAAAATAAAAGAATTGCAAGAATTATATCAAGATGCAATAATTCCTGTTTCAATTCATCCAGGTGGTCTTCCTGAATTTACTAACACAGATAACAATTACACCTACGATTTTACAACAAATTCTAGTAATATAATCGCTGATGATATGGGAGCAACTTTTTTACCACTAGGTACTGTAAATCGTGTGGAAGAAGGTATTTCTAACAGATGTTTTACAAAAGATCAATGGGCATCTGAAATTGAAAATCTTCTATATGACTCAAAAGGATTACCTAGACCAAAAAAGTTTGATATTGAAATTTCAACCATTTTCAATAATTCAACAAGAGAACTAACAATTGAAACAAATGTAGCTTCCTTATCATCATTACAAAATTTTTTCAAACTAGCCATAATTGTAATAGAAGATGGAATTATTGCTCCACAAATTGATGGCACTGAATATATTGAAAACTATGAACACAACAATATTTACAGATGTGATGTAAACGGTACATATGGAGAAATTATAAATGATTTAAAAGGTTTAGATGAAGAATTTGTATTTGAATCTTCATATATAATCACCTTAAATCAAAACCTAAATTCTAATTGGACAAATGATTGGGATAATATAAATAATTGCTTTATCGTGGCATATGTGTATGATGCAGAATCATTAATTATTCAGGATGTTGTTAAAAAAGCAATCATAAATGAATAAGTTTTTTATAACTCTATTTTATTTTTTATTTAGTACAATCTGTATTAGTCAAAATTTTCATGGAGGGATTATTGTAGGTGCATCAACAAGTCAAGTTTCTGGAGATGGATTAAGTGGATTTAACAAAATAGGACCTAGATTTGGAATATATATTAATCAAGAAATTGACTGGTATGGATTACAATTAGAATTACAATACATAACAAAAGGAAGTAAAAAAAAAACTGACTCAAGCAACCCAAATGACAATATTAATAACTTATCATTTAATTCTTTAAATAATTATAACTTCCATTTAGAGTATATCGGAGTCCCTATTTTATTCTTTTCAAGAATTAAAAAAAACATAAAACTAGAGTTAGGAACATCTTTTAATTTTATTATTAAACAGAGTGAAGAAATTGACTTTTATTTAGATAATTCCAATGAAGTACATAACTTTGAAGCAGACATCATTTTAGGAATAACATACCCAATAAATAATAAAATACTACTCAACACAAGAATTTCAAACTCTATTTCCCCAATTCGTCCTCATGCATCTGGAGAGACATATCGATTAAATAGAGGACAGTATAATACTGTTTTATGTTTTAGTTTATATTATAAATTATATTAAAAACTAGAAAATTTTTACTTGTGCACCTGGTAAATTTTTATTTAAATAATCATACGCCTTTTTTGTAGCTTGTCTTCCCCTAGGTGTTCTCTCAAGATAACCTTGTTGAATTAAAAATGGCTCTATCACTTCTTCCAAGGTGTCAGACTCTTCAGCAACAGCAGTAGAAATAGTAGTTAATCCAACAGGACCACCATTAAATTTATCAATTATACAAGTAAGAATTCTTTTATCCATTCTATTAAGTCCATTTTTATCTACATGTAATGAAGCTAAAGCAGTTTCTGTAATTTCTAAATCGATAGCTCCTGTTCCTTTAACTTGTGCAAAATCCCGAACTCGTTTGACATATTGATTAGCAATCCTCGGAGTTCCTCTACTTCTACTAGCAATCTCAACTGCTGCATTATCACTGATTTGGATGCCTAAAATATCCGACGATCTCTTAACAATTTTTGTAAGTGTAGTAGCATCATAATAATCTAAACGACAAGGAATACTAAATCTATCTCTTAAAGGCTGAGTTAATAAACCTGCACGTGTTGTAGCACCAATTAAAGTAAAGTGATTGAGATTAATCTGAACAGATCTTGCACTTGGACCACTTTCTATCATAACATCAATCCTAAAATCTTCCATGGCAGAATATAAATATTCTTCAACAACTGTACTTAATCTATGTATTTCATCAATAAATAAGACATCTCTTTCTTCTAAACTAGTTAATAAACCCGCTAAATCACCAGGTTTCTCTATAACAGGGCCAGATGTTATTTTTAAATTAGAACCTAATTCTTTTTTAATAATATGTGCAAGAGTTGTTTTTCCCAAGCCTGGTGGACCGTGTAATAAAACATGGTCTAACGCCTCACCTCTTTGATTAGCTGCAGTTACAAATATTTTTAAATTTTTTAAAATTTCGTTTTGACCAGAAAAATCTTCAAAAGAAAGTGGTCGCAATTTATTGTCAAATTCTAAATATTCAGAGTTTGAGTCATTAAGTTCATCATACTTATCATTTTCTTCCATAAATATTTAAGTTATGAATTATTAATTAAATAAAAGACGAAAAGCTTAATGCGCCTCTTCCTCACCCTTTTTGAGTGGAACTATCTGTGAAACAAAATCATCATCCATACCAGGTTTAGAATAATCATATGCCCACCTGTGCACTTTTGGTATTTCGCCCGGCCAATTTCCGTGGATATGTTCAACTGGAGTAGTCCATTCCAGTGTGTTAGATTTCCAAGGATTTTGTGAAGCTTTAGGGCCTCTGTACATACTATAAAAAAAGTTGAAAAAGAAAATAACCTGGAATAAGGCTCCAACAATTGCAAAAAAGCTAACTACTTCATTTATATCTAATAAATTATCAAACATTGGAAATGCCGTGTTTGAGTAATATCTCCTTGGTAATCCAGCCATTCCTAAAAAATGCATAGGAAAAAAAGTACCATAAGCGCAAATAAATGTTCCCCAAAAATGAACATATCCAAGTTTTAAATTCATCATTCTACCATACATTTTTGGATACCAATGATAAACACCTGCTAACATTCCAAATATTGCAGATAATCCCATTACAATATGAAAATGGGCAACCACAAAATAAGTGTCATGAACATTAATGTCAAGCGCACTATCTCCTAGGATTAGTCCTGTGAGTCCGCCAGTAATAAATGTTGAAACGAGACCTATTGAAAATAACATTGCAGGAGTAAATTGCAGATTACCTCTCCATAGAGTAGCAATATAATTAAACACCTTAATAGCAGATGGAATAGCAATTAGTAGAGTAGTAAAAACAAATACTGAACCTAGAAACGGATTCATACCTGTAATAAACATATGATGTCCCCATACAATAAAAGATAGAAAGGCAATTGCTAATATTGAACCAATCATAGCTCTATAACCAAAAATTGGTTTTCGTGAATTAGTAGCAATAATTTCAGAAGTTAAACCAAGGGCAGGTAACAATACAATATAGACCTCAGGATGGCCTAAGAACCAAAATAGGTGTTGAAACAAGATTGGGTTCCCACCTGCATGCGATAAAACTTCACCTTGTACTAAAATGTCTGATAAAAAGAAACTGGTACCAAAACTTCTATCAAAAACTAAAAGTAGTGCAGCTGATAATAAAACAGGAAAGGATAAAACACCTAAAATTGCAGTTATGAACAATGCCCAGACTGTTAAAGGTAGACGAGTCATGGTGAGCCCTTCTGTTCTAAGATTCAATACAGTAACAATATAATTTAGACCCCCTAATAATGAGGAAATAATAAATAATGTCATACTAACTAGCCAAAGGGTCATCCCTAATCCAGACCCTGACATTGCCTGTGGAACAGCACTTAGTGGAGGATAAATAGTCCACCCAGCAGCCGCAGGTCCAGATTGAACAAATAGTGATATAATCATAATTACACTTGAAGCAAAAAAGAACCAATATGATAACATATTCATAAAGCCTGATGCCATATCTCGTGCTCCTACTTGAAGTGGAAGTAATAGATTAGCAAAAGTTCCACTTAATCCTCCGGTTAACACAAAGAATACCATAATAGTCCCATGAATTGTAACTAATGAAAGATAAATATCAGGACTCATTACTCCACCCTCTGCCCATCTTCCTAAAAAAAATGATAAAACTCCACTAGACTCTCCTGGGTTAGCAAGTTGAATACGAAATAATGCAGACATAACCATTGCAACTACTCCCATAAACATACCTGTAATCAAAAACTGCTTGGATATCATTTTATGATCCAAAGTAAAAACATATTTAGAAAAAAAGTTTTCTTCGTGATGTCCATGTTCACTCATAATATTCAATATTTATAGGTTAGAAATTTTATTTACACTCTGTTCTTCAATCCATTTATTGAATTCTTCTTCGGTTTCAACAACTACTTTCATTTGCATATTGTAGTGAGCATTCCCACATATTTTGTTGCACAAAAGAACATATTCAAAAAGATCATTCTCAACTTCTTTTTTCATAGCATCAGTAGTAATTGTAGGAGTAAACGCGAATTGTGTCGTTGTTCCTGGAACACAATTCATTTGAACCCTAAAGTGGGGTAAATAAGCCGAATGAATAACATCTTGAGATCTAAACTTAAATAAGACTTTTTTCCCAACTGGTAAATGAAGTTCTTTTGTAATTATATCATCCTCAGCAGCCAGTAATTGATCTTGACTGGTTGTAACATAATAAGTTGTTAATGTCTTTTTCTTCTTTATTAATTTTTCTATTCTTTGATTTTTTAACTTTTTTTCTGCAGGGTTAGAACTAATTGAAATTTGATTTTTTAATTTTGCTATTTTTTCGTCAATTGAGGCTATCTGACTATTCTTTGTTGCCTCGGATATAACACCTAATTCATTTTTCCCACCAACAAACCTAACATTTGCATTACCTAGCTTATTATCTTCACCAGAATATCTAGCAGTCCAACCAAATTGTTTTGCATAAACTTCAATTATAATTGCATCTTTTATATCTTGGTTAACAATTTTTCCCCAAACATTTAAACCATAACTAATAAGAACTAATAATATAACAGCAGGAATTGCCGTCCAGAAAAACTCCAGCTTATTATTATGAGTTATGTAACTCGCTTTTCGATCTTCTCTTCCACGAAAATAGTAAGCAACGCCAAATAAAATTGGTGTTAGAAGTAGGAATACAAAAATAATTAAACCCATTGTAACATCCCAAAGCTGATCAATCACAGGACCATGTTCTGAAGCAGCGATAGGTAATGTTTGATCCATCCATTCAGCCCGTTGCCAAAAAAAGAATATGACTAATCCAACTCCAGCTATTAAAAGAAAAATTCCATTAATATTATTAGACCCATCTGAAACCTCGTTTTTTGTTTTTGACACTAAATTACCAATCTCAAGTACCCTCACAACTTGGGCGAAAAAAACAATGACAATAAAAACAATTAATACATTTATCATTTTATAATTTATTAAATATGATGATGTTTACTCTCTACTAACATAGGGTGATTCTTTGGTTGTAAGGCTACCTTACTTAGGTTAGATAAAACAACATATGTAAAAAACCCAATATAACCTAAAAATACACCTATTTCAACAAAACCCATATGCCAATGGGTACCAACGGTTCCTGGCATTATCATAACAAAAACATCAATATAGTGACCTATTAGAATTAGAATTGCAACAAATAAAACTTGTCCTTTTAATCTTTTTGCATCCCTATCTTGAATCAATAACATCGGGTTTACAAAGTTTAAAATAAGTGCAATTATTATTAATATATGATAGTGCTCAAACCTTACAAGATAATATGTTACCTCCTCAGGGATATTAGCATACCAAATTAATAGATACTGAGAAAACCAAGTATATGTCCAAAAAATACTAAATGCTAATAAATATCTTCCAAAGTCATGAATGTGATTTTCATTAATGTCATCTAAATAACCTTTATATTTTAAATGGATTGTAATAATTGCTATAACTGCACATGCAGACACAAAAAAGGACGCAAAGGTATACCATCCAAAAAGCGTACTAAACCAATGAGTGTCAATTGACATTATCCAATCCCATGCAACCGTAGATGTTGTAATAGCTGCGAGCACAATAAATATAGCTGAAAGAGTAAATATTTTATTATGCCATTTAATTCCACCATCCAAATCTTCATTAAGTGAATATTTTCTAAGAATAAAAGCAAAGAAACACCAGATCAACAAATACACCACAGATCTTATCAAGAAAAAGGGAATATTTAAAAAAGCTGTTTTACCTGCAATAATACTATCAAACTTTTTATTTAAAATAACATCATCCGATTTTTCATTTGTATATTTAGGGTAATCTGAATCAATTGTTTCTTGAAATACATATTCTGATGTTAATGCTTGATCCATCCAATGATAAGTATGATGCCAATGTAGAACTCCTGTTATAATTATAAATAACATAATAATTCCTCCATATGGCAAAAATGAACTAACTGCTTGTGGAATTCTTAGTAATGAGGCAGACCATCCAGATTGTGAAATGTATTGAACCGCCAGCCATACTAAAGCTGCTAATGATATCATTAAAAAAAACAAATTACTAACTAGCAAACTTGACCATGGTCTTTGTTTAATCGTATGGAAATAATGTTTCGTGACATATATAACATAATCTAAACTATGAGCATTTTTCTTTTGATCATAATCTAAATGGCAATTAAATTTCTTTTCTATTTTTGCAAAAAGAGAAGCATAGTGATAGTCTTCTAGTTCTCCGTGCTTATAATGATTATCATTAGCATGGTGCATTTCCTTGTGTTCATATTTATTTGATTCAGATTCCTTACTTGAATTTTGCTTATATAATTCTTTGACTATTTTTTTAATTTCTTTATCTGAATAGGTATTATTGCTAGCAGAAACAAAACCATATAATAAAGCAATTGCACCAATAAACATTAGCACTATACACAAAATTTTAGTATTTCGTTCAAATTTATACATCTACTTTTCTTCTTTTTGTAAATTATTAACAAACATTATAATCTTCCAACGTTCCTCAGGTGAAATTTGAGACGCATGGGGTCCCATCGCATTTAAACCATAAGTAATAGCATGATATATATTACCATCTTTTAACTCACTCATTGTTGAACCTGTTCTTCTAATTTGCACATTATCATTATAAGCAGGTATAGCACCATAAACTGGATGAGTAACAGAACCTTTTCCATCACCATTTTTCCCATGACAGTGTGCACAAAACATCCCATATAAAGCTTCTCCATCTGCGATATTTTTTTCCGTTTTTTGCAACGGATTTATTAATTTTTTTCCAGCACGTAGATAATCTTCCAAATTATTATCATATTCAAATGGCATATGGCCTCTCGCAATAGTTCCTACAACTGGTTTTCTAGCAGTAGAATTATTGCTAAAAAGTGGGTTTTCCGAATAGGTTTCATATGACGGAGATCGATACATATTTGGCATATACTCATAGCCAGGATGTGATGTAAACGGTTTTCCATCAGAAGCGGAGTCACCACAAGATGTAAGTAAGATGACTAAAAAAACACATATGTAATTTACAATTTTTAACATAAAATTATTCTTTTTCTTTAACTTCTGTTGCTCCTGTTTTTTTCATTAACTCTTTTATTTTTTCAACCTTTTTTACATCATCTTCAACATGAATTTCCATTAAAAACTTATCGTCAGTTGTTCTAGGGTCTGGACTCTTGGATGAAGAACCTGGATACAATCCACATCTAATCAAAAATGTAATTACCATTAAATGAGCAGCAAAAAAAACTGTCATCTCAAAAGTAACAGGAATAAAGGCTGGTAAATTTTCATTTAAAGTAAAGTTTGGTTTACCTCCAATGTCCATTGGCCAATCATGAATCATGATGTACCAAAACATTAATAAAGCGCAAGAAGCTCCAATACATCCATAAATAAATGAGGTAATAGCAATTCGGGAATACTTTAGACCCATTGCGGAATCTAGTCCATGAATAGGAAATGGAGTATAAACTTCATTAACATAATGTCCTTTTTCTCGAATATTTTTAACTGCATTCAAGATTACATCATCGTCATCATATATACCGTAAATAACTTTTTCTTTAATCATTTTTTCTTTTTATATGTGTCACTAGATGATTTTAAAATTGTTTTTAATTCTGCCTGGGCTATAACTGGGAATGTTCTAGAATACAATAAAAACAATACCATGAAAAAGCCTATAGTTCCAATATAAATCCCAATATCAACGAAAGTTGGAGAAAACATTGACCAACTTGAAGGTAAATAATCTCTATGTAGAGAAGTTACAATAATTACAAAACGCTCAAACCACATACCTATGTTAACAAATATTGACAAAATAAATGTAAATACGATATTCCTTCTCAAGCTTTTAATCCACATTAGCTGTGGAGAAACAACATTACATGTCATCATTGCCCAGTATGCCCACCAATAAGGTCCTGTTGCTCTATTTAAAAAAGCATATTGCTCATACTCAACTCCAGAGTACCAAGCCATGAATAATTCTGTAATATATGCAATACCAACAATTGATCCAGTAACCATAATGATAATATTCATCATTTCAATATGTTGTATTGTAATATATGACTCCATATTAACAACCTTTCTCATAACTAATAATAAAGTCTGTACCATGGCAAAACCTGAAAAAATAGCTCCTGCAACAAAATATGGTGGAAAAATTGTGGTATGCCAACCAGGAATAACAGAAGTTGCAAAATCCATACTTACAATAGTATGAACAGATAAAACTAATGGTGTACATAAACCTGCTAATACTAGCGACATGACCTCATGTCTTTGCCAATGCTTAGCTCTCCCAGACCAACCAAAAGATAAAACAGTATAAACTTTCTTCATAATAGGCTTAACAGCTCTATCTCGAATTAATGCAAAATCGGGAATTAATCCCATGTACCAAAAAACTAAAGAGACGGAAAAATAAGTAGATATGGCAAATACATCCCATAATAGAGGGGAGTTAAAATTCACCCAAAGAGGGCCATATTGATTAGGAAGTGGAAACACCCAGTATCCTACCCATATTCTTCCCATGTGAATCAGTGGAAACAAGCCTGCTTGTACAACAGCAAATATCGTCATAGCCTCTGCAGATCTATTAATTGACAATCTCCATTTCTGCCTAAATAATAATAATACTGCTGAAATAAGAGTTCCAGCATGACCTATTCCAACCCACCACACAAAGTTTGTTATATCCCAAGCCCAGCCAATTGTATTATTTAACCCCCAAACTCCCACACCTGTTCCAATAGTGTAAAAAATACATCCAAAACCCCATAACATAGCTAGCACTGAAACACTAAATAAAGCCCACCACCACTTATTTGCGCTGGTTTCAATAGGCTTTGCAATATCTTCACTAATATCATGAAGCGACTTATTGCCTATTATCAATGGTTCTCTTATTTCCGACTCGTGATTCATTAATTTATATTTTTTTGTTTCTAACCTTGGTTTTATAAAAAACCGAGGGTTTGGTATTTAATTCTTCAATTAAATAATATGATCTTTCGTTTTTCTTTTCTTTACTAACTCTGCTATTTTTATCCAAAGCATCACCAAATACAATAGCTCCAGTATCGCATGCCTTCTCACATGCACATTTTATTTCTCCATCTTTAATTTTTCTTCTTTCCTTTTTAGCGTCTAATTTAGTTTTTTGAATATTTTGTATACACATTGAACATTTTTCCATCACTCCTCTAGACCTAACTGTTACATCCGGATTTAAAACCATTTTACCCAAATCATCGTTCATGTTAAAATCAAACTGGTCATTATTAGCATAATTGAACCAGTTAAATCGTCTTACCTTGTAGGGACAATTATTCATACAATATCTTGTACCTATACATCTATTGTAGGTCATATGATTCAATCCTTCTCTAGAGTGTGTCGTGGCCGCGACAGGACATACAGTTTCACAAGGAGCATTATTACAATGCTGACACATAACTGGCTGAAAAACTACTTCTAAATTTTCAGCTGATGCTGGCTCTTCCATCTTCTTATACATTTCAACAGAACCAATCCCATCTTCTTTTGCTTTTTGTTTTGTCATGTCACTTGAGTAGTATCTGTCAATTCTGAGCCAGTGCATATCTCGATTTTTTCGAACCTCCTCCTTCCCAACTACAGGTACATTATTTTCCGCATGACATGCAATAACGCAAGCACCACAACCAGTACAAGAATTTAAGTCGATTGACATATTCCAAAAATGTACATCTCTCTCATGATCTTTCCATAAACTTAAATCAGAAGGTTTTACATGGCCTTTATGAGAATGGAGTAGAAACTGCTTATTTCCAGAAGTTTTATCCTTAAGGTATTCGGATAAATTTGTTTCTTTTACAATATTTCTACCCATCATAGTATGGCTATTTTGTGTACAAGCAAACTCATGCGTCTCATCAATAATTTCAATACTAACATCACTTGTGCTAGTTTTATTAAAATTACTATAAACACTAAATGCATTAACACCGATATTTTTACCTGCTTTACCTGTTTCAGTACGACCATATCCAAATGAAAGACCTAACGTGCCATGTGCCTGACCTGGCTGAATATATACCGGACATTTTAAAGTTTTATTATTGACTTTTAGATTGACCATATTTCCATCCAACGCACCATTGGATACATGCCAGTTTTTTATATTTAATTCCTTTGCATGAGATGGTGAGATTGTCAAATAATTATCCCATGTAACTTTAGAAATTACATCAGGTAACTCTTGTAACCATGGATTATTTGAATAAACACCATGACCTAAAGACCCCTTAACATATAGTTCTAATTCCAAATTATTAGAAGGGCGGCTTATTTTCTTAGTAATACTTGTGTCAAAAGACATAGCACTTAATTCATTATCAGCAATATCCTTCTCAATATATCCATCGTGAAGAATTTGATTCCAATTACTAGAAATATTATTTTTTACAAATGATTTTAAATAAGTCAAATATGACTTTGATTCACCCATCCATTTTAGCAAACTATTCTGAACTTGTCTAGAGTTAAATAAGGGTGAAATTGTAGGTTGCTGCAAAGAATAAAATCCTGTATAAGGATTCATATCTCCCCAGCTTTCTAGATAGTTTGTTGTGGGGCATATATAATCACATAAAATAGCTGTTTCATTCATCGATTCAGAAAAAGAAACCTTGGATGAAACCCTCTTGAGAGCAGACATGAATTTATTTTTATCTGGAAAAGTGTACATTGGATTTGTATCCCAAAACATTACAACATCAACTTTATCTTTATTCATATCATCAACTAAATTGATGATATCAGAGTCTTTAGAGGAAAATAATTTAGATTTACGACTCGTTAAAATTGTTGTACCATAATTTCCTAATAAAATATTAATATGGTTAATGATAATTTGAATATTCGTATCGTCACTACCTGACACAACTAAAGATTTACCCTTGTTTACAATTAAATCATTAGCAATTTTATTAATTAATGAATCATGCTGTGTTTTAGCGGAACCAATACCTTTCTTATTTAGAATTTTAAGTAAAGTATCATACAATCTAGTTACGTATGAAGCCTGATGACTAGCTTTTATTGGAACTCTCTTATCTGCATTGGCACCTGTCACTGAAAGTAGACTTTCAAACTGATAGTGTCTAGACATTTTTCCATTTTCAGGCTTCCTGTTTTGTGTATATTGCCTAGCGTGAGCTGGATCTAACCATTCCGATAAAAAATCTGCACCAAAAGAAACTATGCATTCTGATTTATCAAAACGATAAGTAGAAATAAATCGCTTTCCAAAAGTTTCTTGATTTGCAGACAGAATTGCATCTTTTGATAATGCATCATATGTAACTACACTAACATTTTTATAGTATTGTTTGAATTGCTTTATTAATTCTTTTGTGGAAGGGCTAATTATAGTTGACGTAACAATTGCTATTTTCTTTTTTGCTTCATTAAGCTTTTGTATTATCTCTTGATCTAAAGATGCCCATGATATGTCTTTATTATCTTTTAATGGCCCCTTAAGTCTATTGGAATCATATAATGACAATACAGAGGCTTGGCATCTTGCATTTATTCCTCCACCAAAAGACGGATTATTGTTGGAACTTAATAAAATAGGTCTTCCTTCTCTTGTCTTAACAAGTAAACTTGCAAAGGTGTTTTCAGCAAAGTAAGAGCTTGCATAATACAGTGGATTTCCAGGAACAATCTCTTCAGGCTTATTTAGATAGGGAATAGACTTAACAACAGGAGCTTCACAGGAAGCAAGAGTAGCAGCAACAGTTCCAAATCCAAGAAATTTTAAAAAGTCTCTTCTGCTAGTTGAAGAAGCTGATAGGGTATCAGCATTTTCCCACATAGCCTCTAATGGTAATTTTTCATCAAACTCATTATGAGTTGACACATTCTTTGTAGAATGACCTAAACTATTAAAATATTTTTTTTCTTCTTTCATAAATCTTTTAATAATGACATTTTGCACACTCCCTTCCACCAATCATATCAACCGTTATTTCTTCTCCATGATATTTATCAATCCATTTTTCATGCAAATCATGATAATAGGGATTATCAGTATCAATTTCTTCTTCTCTGTGACAATTTATACACCATCCCATAGTTAATTTTGAATACTGATAAGCTACATCCATCTCTTCCACCGGACCATGACATGTCTGACAATCAAGTCCTGCAACATTCACATGTTGAGAATGATTAAAATATGCCAAATCAGGTAAATTATGAATTCGCACCCACTCAATAGGTTTTTGGTCATAGCCAGGTATATATGTTTTAGAATTAGGATCAAAGCCGATAGCTTCATAAATTTTATTTATTTCTTTAGTGCCTTCTTCACTTCGTCCCTCATTTACATAAGTATGGCAATTCATACATACATTGGCTGATGGAATACCAGAATGCTTACTTTCTCTGGCAGAATGATGACAGTAATTGCAGTCAATTCCTTGTTCACCAGCATGAAGCTGATGAGAAAACGCGATTGGTTGATCTGGTTGATAATTTTGCGCTACACCTATCTTAGATGTGGCGTTCCAACAGCCCTTTATACCACTAAAAACCACCAAAACTGAAAAAAGAACAATAAAAGATGGATTTAATTTAATCCAAGACAGGATATCATTGAAAAAACCAGTTCTTTGAACTCCTGCTGCATCTTTTAAGACATTTTTTACATAAATTAAGAGAACTGTATTGAATATAACTATAAATAAAACTATATAAAGTAAGTTATTATTTTGAGGAATTTCAGTATACTCCGTTGATTCAGACACCACCACTTCCTCGTTAATAGGTCCCTCCTTTATATATGCTAATATATTATCAATGTCTTCATTAGAAAAATATGGAAACGCTGTCATTACAGCCTTATTATATTCTTCATAGATAGCAACTGCTTGCTTATCCCCACTTTCGATCATTTCAGAAGAATTTCTTATCCAAGAATATAGCCAATCTTGAGTGTATTCCTCAAAAATTTCATCATTCAAACCAGGTCCAATAAGTTTTTTGTCTTCCGGGCCTAAATAATGACATGATGCGCAATTGGTCTTAAATAAACTTGCACCAGCTTCAACATCTTGAGAAAAAACTGGTTGCAAAGCAATAGATAAAAATAAAATAACCATGACAGACCCCAATGAACAAAATCTAGCAATAATTGATGTCGGGGAAATTATCATTTTAGTTGAATTCAAATTATCATTTTATAGTGATACCAAAGATATAATTTATTTGAAATCTAAATCATATTTGTGAGAAATATTTTAACTAAAAAAGTTAATTTAGAATGTTTCCAAATAACTCGATAAATCACATTTCAACTTCATTATTTGATAATCAGAAAGTTATATGATTTATATCATATTTTGTAAAAAAAATTATAATTTTGAACTTTATAAAATATGAAATCATTTACAATCTTTTTTTTTATAATTTTTAGCTTCTTAGCAAAAACTCAGGATGAGAAACCAAAATTATATTATCAAAACCAAAAAATAGATTCACTTATAACACAATACCAAGTGTTAAGAAAAAGCAACAAAATATCAGTTTATAGAATTGTTTTAATCTCTAGCGAGTCACCAGAAAGAATTAAAAAGATTAAAAAAAATTATTTAAAAATATTTCCACTAGAAATTGTCGAAGAAGTTTTTGAACCACCATACTTTAAGGCAGTTACTGGAGCTTATTTAGATAAAAAAGATGCCGATAAAAAAAGAAAAGGTATAAGAAATCAATTTAAATCTTCGTTTGTATTCGAAGAGAAAGTATCAATTGAAACATTTAAAAAATACCACAAAAACTAACTAGCTGTCTCCTGAAAAACTTCTACAATATCTCCAACTTTAATGTCATTGAAATTTTTAATAGTTAAACCACACTCATAACCTTTCTGAACCTCTTTTACGTCCTCTTTAAATCTTTTGAGAGAATCTAACAATCCAGTATAAACTACAATACCATCTCTAATTAATCTTACATTCGAATTTCGAACAACCATTCCATCTAACACATAGCAACCAGCAACAACACCTGCTTTGGTTAACTTGAAAACATTTCGTATTTCTACATTACCTAATACTTTCTCAATCATTTCAGCTTCGTGCATACCTTCAATTGCATCCTTAATAGAATTAATAGTATCATAAATAATCGAATAGAGCCTAATATCTATCTTTTCTTTTTCAGCTAGTTTTCTTGCCGATAAAGATGGACGCACCTGAAAACCTATTATTATTGCATCCGAAGCTGATGCAAGCAGAACGTCAGATTCAGTAATTTGACCAACTGCCTTATGAATAACATTAATTTGTATTTTTTCTGTTGAAAGCTTTAACAATGAGTCTGTTAATGCTTCTATTGAACCATCAACATCCCCCTTAAGAATAATATTTAGTTCTTTAAAGTCTCCAATAGCAAGCCTTCGACCAATTTCATCAAGAGTAATATGTTTATGCGTTCGGACACTTTGCTCTCTTTGTAACTGATCTCTTTTAGCAGCAATACTTTTGGCTTCTTTTTCATCTTTTCTAACATAAAATACATCTCCTGCTTGGGGAGCACCATTTAGACCTAAAAGTGTAACTGGGGCTGATGGTGGAATTTTATTCACTTTTTGTCCTCTCTCATTAAAGAGTGCTTTGACCTTTCCAGTGAATCTGCCAGCTAACATAAAATCTCCAATTGACAAAGACCCTTCTTGAACTAGCACAGTAGTTACATAGCCTTTACCCTTATCTAAAGATGCTTCTAAAACCGTTCCCTTGGCTAGTTTATTTGGGTTAGCGGTAAGGCTCAACATCTCTGATTCCAATAAAACCTTTTCAAGCAATTCATCAACACCTTGACCTGTCTTTGCAGATACATCTTGACTTTGATACTTTCCACCCCACTCTTCAACTAACAAATTCATTGCTGATAATTGTTCTTTTATCTTGTCAGGGTTTGCACCGTCTTTATCAACTTTATTAAACGCAAAAATCATTGGCACATTAGCTGCCTGTGCATGCGCAATAGCCTCCTTAGTTTGTGGCATTACCGCATCATCACATGCAATTACAATAATCACCACATCAGTAACCTGAGCACCTCGGGCTCGCATAGCTGTAAAAGCCTCATGTCCAGGAGTATCTATAAAAGTTATTTTTCTTTCATCATCACTGACAGAAACTTCATATGCAGCAATGTGTTGAGTAATACCTCCTGCCTCACCTGCAATAACATTAGCTTTTCGGATGTAATCTAATAGAGATGTCTTTCCATGATCCACATGACCCATTACAGTAACAATTGGGGAACGCGGTTTTTTATTTTCATCGTTGTCTTCAACATCATCTACAATAAACTCTTCTAACTCAGCACTAACAAATTCGACAGCATGATTAAACTCCTCGGCAACAATATTTAATGTTTCAGCATCCAACCTTTGGTTCATAGTAACCATAATACCCAACTGCATACAACTTGAGATGACATCATTGACACTCACATTCATCATATTCGCAAACTCACTAACGGTAACAAATTCAGTGACTTGAATTGTAGAAGACTGCTCTGCTTGCTTCATTTGATCTTCTAATGCTTTCTCTTTTCTTTCCTGTCTCTTTTCTCTTCTTATTTTTGCACCTTTTGACTTTCCTTTAGAAGTTAACTTCTCTAAAGTCTCAGCAATTTTATCTTTAACCTCCTTAACATCGGGAAGAGTTTTCTTTGTTTTATTACTTTTTGGCGATTCTCCAATGATTCTTTTACGTTTTTTCTTCTTAGTGTCCAAGTGTGAAGATGAAGCTACTCTTTTTTTTGATTTTTTCTCTGGTAACTGAATGGTACCTAATTTTGTTAATTTAATTTTAGTTTCCGAAGGCCGGCTAATTGTAGAAAAATCTTTACTCTCTTTACTATTTACCTTTACATTATCTAGGGGATCATTTTGCTTATCTTCATTTTTAGACAAATTATTATCAATAAAAGACTCCGATTTTTCAACCTTATCAGTCTCAATAGACTTGTCCTTAACTTCTTCTACCTTATCTTCTTCTACCTTATCTTCTTCTACCTTAACTTCTTCTACCTTAACTTCTTCTACCTTATCTTCTTTAATCTCAGTATCATGACTCTTTACATCATCAACCTTTATATCATCAACCTTTATATCATCAACCTTTATATCATCAACCTTTATATCATCAACTTTTATATCATCAACCTTTATATCATCAACCTTGGTATCGTCAACCTTGGCATTATCAATCTTAACATCCTCAACGGTGGATATTTTTAATTCAGGTGAATGTATTTTCAAATCCTTAGACTTTTCAATTTCAGCAAGATCGTCATTCTTCTGTAGTCTCTTCTCTACTTTTAATCTGTTCTCTTCAGAGACAGCATCGGCTTTTTGTTTCTGGCTAAGATCGGATGAAAATTCTTTCAATAATAAATCGTACAAATCTTCAGGCAGTTTAGTATTAGGGGATACCTGTATCTCATGACCGTGAGAAGAAAGAAATTCACCTATTCGTTGAATAGTTATATTTAAACCTTTTGCTGCCTTACTTAATCTCATTTAAATTAATCTTCAAATTCTAATCTTAAAATATTCTGAACTTCTGTAATTGTTTCCTCTTCTAGATCTGTACGTCTACTTAACTCCTCTACTCCTAGCTCTAATACAGATTTGGCAGTATCGCATCCAATTGATTTAAAAACATCAATAATCCACCCATCTATTTCATCTGCAAACTCTGTTAAAGCGACGTCTTCATCTTCATCTATATCACGATAAACATCAATTTCATATCCTGTTAACTGACCAGCTAGTCTAATATTATATCCTCCCTTACCAATAGCTAATGAAACTTGATCTGGTTTTAAATAAACATCCGCCTTTTTGGTCTCATCATCTATCTGAATAGAAGATATTTTAGCTGGACTAAGTGACCGAGTGATAAATAATTTCAAATTATCTGTATAATTAATAACGTCGATATTTTCATTTCCAAGCTCCCTTACTATACTGTGAATTCGAGAACCTTTCATACCAACACATGCTCCAACCGGATCTATTCTCTCATCATAAGACTCTACGGAAACTTTTGCCTTCTCTCCAGGGATTCGTTTAACATTTTTTATCACAATTAATCCATCGGCAATCTCAGGAATTTCCAACTCAAATAATCTTTCTAAAAAAGCAGGTGAGGTTCGGGATACGATAATTCTTGGCTTCCCTTTACTAAACTGCACATCTTTAATAACAGCTCGAACCGTATCTCCTTTCCTAAAAAAATCAGATGGAACTTGCTCATCCCGCGGCATAATTAACTCAGTATCACTTTCATCCATTAAAATAATTTCTCTATGTCTAATATGATGGACATCACCTGAAATTATTTCACTTATTCGATCTTTATAAGACTGATTTATAATTTCATAGTCATGGGCTAAAACTTGGGAAATCAAGTTTTGTTTTAATGTTTGTATTGCTCTTCTTCCAAAGTCCTCAATTTTCTTTTCAATAGCTACTTCATCTCCAATTTCAAAATCATCCTCTATTTTCAATGCATCTGACAATGCAATTTCGCTATGAGAATCCTCTACTTTTTTATCTTCAACTACTATTTTATTGTGAAATATTTGCAAATCACCTTTATTTGCATTAACTACAATATCAAAATTTTCATCTGATCCATATTGCTTTATTAATAATGCTCTAAAAGACTGTTCCAAAAGTCCCATAAGAGTAATCCTGTCAATATTTTTATCATCCTTAAATTCTAAAAAAGAATCTATTATTGCTGATGTATCCATAATTATAATTTTTTATAAAAAATAAAGGGCCTAAGCCCTTTAAAGAATATTACCAATACGTTAAAGTAGTGCAAATTTAAATAAAATAATCGTATTTATCATATTTAAACCAATTAAATTACTTAGTTGTCCGACTAGGGCTCGAACCTAGACTCTTCTGGACCAAAACCAGACGTGTTGCCAGTTACACCATCGGACAAAAATGCAAAATTAAATATTCCAACGTAACAAACAAAAATTGTATAAATAATGTTATGAATTCAATTTGTAAATTTTAAAGAATTAAATCATTTTAATGTGTATTTTAGCATTTTGAACATAAAATAAAATTATTGATAATGAAAACCAGTGTTATAGAAAATATATCTGCTTGGTTAGTTTTTATAGTTGCACTAACAACTTACTGCTTGACAATGGAGCCTACAAACAGTTGGTGGGACTGCGGAGAATATATTGCTACAGCTTACAAATTACAAGTTGGGCATCCCCCTGGTGCACCATTATTTTTATTAATAGCCAATTTATTTTCACAACTCGCCCTTGGTGATACTTCTAAAGTTGCTCTAATGGTGAATTTTATGTCTGCATTGTGTAGTGCAGGAACTATCATTTTTTTATTTTGGACAATCCAAAGAATTGCTAAAAAAATTACAAATAAACAAGAAAATGCAATTGCAACCTTAAGTGCTGCAATTGGAAGTTTAGTTTACACATTCTCCGATTCTTTTTGGTTCTCAGCTGTTGAAGGCGAAGTTTATGCAATGTCATCATTATTTACTGCTGTAGTTTTTTGGGCCATTATAAGATGGGAAAGTGAAGTGGATACAAATCAAAAAGCGAATAAATGGCTGGTATTTATTGCATACCTAATTGGACTTTCTATTGGTGTTCATATGCTTAGCTTATTAGTTATTCCAGCAATTGTTCTTATATATTATTTTAAAAATTATTCTTTTAATTTTAAAGGTTTCATCTTAGCGAATATCTGCGCCGTTATATTATTAGGTTTAATTTATAACCTGATAATTCCTCAATTTGTTAATCTTGCTGGTAAATTTGAAATATTTTTTATCAATAATCTTTCATTGCCTTTTAATTCTGGTACTATATTCTTCTTTCTTATAACTATTGGAGGTATTGTTTACTCCCTAATTTTATCTTTTCGACACAAATACTTTAACTTAAATACTTCTATTTTAGCATTTACATTTTTACTACTTGGATACATGTCATTTTTCACCCTAGTTATTCGCTCTAATGCTAATACACCGATTGATGAAAATAGTCCTGAAGATGCTGTAAGTCTTTTATCATATCTTAATAGAGAACAATATGGCACCACCCCCCTTCTATATGGGCAATACTACAATACTGAAGTCATAAACTACAAAGATGGTAATCCTGTTTATGTGAAAGATATTAAGAAAGGCAAATATGTAGTATCCGATGACCGTAAACAATCTGTCCCATTATATGACGACGAAAAAAGTGGAATCTTTCCTAGAATGTGGAGTAGAGATGAAAGACATATTTCTGCTTATCAAGAATGGGCAGGGATAAATAACATAAAACAAAAACCAAAATTTACAGAAAATTTAAAATTTTTCCTTTTATATCAAATAAACCATATGTATTTTCGATACTTTATGTGGAATTTTGCTGGCAAACAAAATGACAAACAAGGTCATGGTGAATTAAATAATGGTAATTGGCTTAGCGGAATTAATTTCATTGATGATACACGCCTTGGACCCCAAAAATCACTACCTGATCATTTAGAAAAAAATGCTGGAAGAAATAAATTTTATTTTCTTCCATTAATCCTAGGTTTAATTGGATTGTTTTTTCATTATCAAAAAAACCCGAAAGACACGTGGGCTGTTTTTTTATTGTTCTTTTTTACAGGACTTGCAATTGTTATTGAGTTAAATCAAACTCCATTTCAACCCCGTGAAAGAGATTACGCATACGTAGGTTCATTTTATGCTTTTACTATATGGATTGGACTAGGCACGATTCAAGTTTATTATTTTCTGAAAAAATTAGTTAGTAATAAAACTATCAGCCTACTTGTTTCAGTGACATTATTATTTATTCCAACATTAATGGCTGCAGAAGGTTGGGATGATCATGACAGATCTAATAGGTATACTGCTCGAGAGTTTGCAAAGAACTACTTAAAATCCTGTGAACCAAATGCAATACTATTTACAATGGGTGACAATGACACCTTCCCCTTATGGTATATTCAGGAAGTAGAAGGATATAGAACAGATGTTCGTATTGTTAATCTGAGTCTATTAAACACAGATTGGTATATTGATCAAATGAAACGCGATGCATATGATGGTAAAGGGTTGCCGTTTAGCTTAAATCGCAACCAATATAAACAAGGAACAAGAGATGTTGCAATATTTATTGACAAGGGAGCTAGCGACAGACGTCTAAATTTAAAGGATTTTAATAAATGGATTAAAAGCGATCGCCAGGAAACAAAAATAAATATAGGTAAAGACTATGACTTTTATTACACAAAAAAAATTCGAATACCTGTTAATAAAAATAATATAACCGACTTACATCGTGACTCTGTACTAGACTTTCTTGACATAGAATTGAAAACTAGTCAATTAGAAAAAAAGGATATTATGATCCTCGACCTAATCGAACAAAACAACTGGGAAAGACCTATTTATTTTGCAATTACTATAGGTAGCTCAGGAAGGTCATTTTTATACTTAAATGATTTTTTTCGTCTAGACGGTATGGTTTATAAACTAATGCCAAAAAATTATACAAACGAATCTAGCGAGATGGGTGGTATTGACTCCTCAATATTATATCCCATCCTTATGAAAGACTATAAATGGGGTAATTTAAATGAAGATATTTACCTGGACGAAACCAATATTCGTATGACAATGAATTTTAGAAATAATTTCAGTCGATTAGCTCAAAAATTGATAAAAGAAAAAGAATATATTAAAGCGAAAAAAGTTCTTGATTATTGCATGACAATTATGCCTGGAGAAAAAGTTGCATTAAATTATTTTGTTCACCCGATTATTAAAAGTTATTATAACATAAATGAGACAGAAAGTGCTAATAAAATTATTGATTTATTACACACTACTTATACATCTGAGCTGCAATACTATCTCACCTTCCCAGAAAATAAAATAATAGGGGTATCTATGGAGATCTTAAGAAATTTGCAATTTTATAATGAATTAGTTGAGATAGCTTCAAAAAACAACCACCCGAAAGCTCTTGATATGAAACAAGAATTTGAACAATTTTATAGAAGTTATTTAGTACTATAAATTATTTCTTTCTATTTAGAACCGTATGAATAAACTCTAAAAAGAGATTCTTTTTTTCGACATCTACATCCAAGTTTCTTATTATTTCTAAAATATCAGAACTTAAGCCCTTAATTTTATTGTTAACTATATTCCGAACATTTAAATTATCAAAAATAGAACAAACCCTTTCTAATTTATCATCATCTTGGGAGTGATACACTTTGATTAACTCCTCTTTTTGATGTTTATTAGACGAATCTAGAGCTGTAGCATATAAAAATGTTTTTTTGTTTTCAAAAATATCGCCGCCTAATAATTTACCTGTTTGCGACTGTTGACCATATAAGTCTAAATAATCGTCTTGAATCTGAAATAAAGTACCTAAAGAATCGCCCAATCTATTAATTTCATTTAAATGGTGAATGCTTTTTTCTGACAAATAACATGGGGCTGACAATGCAAATTTAATTAAAACACCTGTTTTTAGGTAAATCATTTTATAGTACTGATTTAAACTTAAATCTTTTGTTTTTTGTAAATCAAGATCCAACTGTTGACCTTCACAAATTTCAATTGAAGTTTGA